>OOCP01001217.1_pt1 | contig 27775 bp, 23 predicted proteins | sample 1671511 | NCBI WGS metagenome assembly OOCP01 (sample SAMN06348164, study PRJEB24527) | human gut metagenome | biome: human gut; feature: ankylosing spondylitis patient; material: feces | host: Homo sapiens | place: China | collected 2015-10 | reverse complement strand
ACCACCAGACGCAGGTTTGCCTCGCTCAGGCTGCGGCGGGCGTTCAGGCCGTCGCGGCGGGTCTTGAGCAGCTCCTGCCGCTTTTCCTCGGTCAGAGGACCGTTTTCCACGGCCTCCATAGCCTCTTCCTCGGCGGCCTTCTCCTCGGCGTCCTCGCTGGACTTCTCGTTGCCGTCGTCGTCCAGATCCTCGGTGTAGCTGCGGCTGTTCTCGTCCTCTTCAAACGAGAAGCGGGCGCTGTTCTTCTTGATGTACTCGGGCGCGCCGTACTTCTGGCGGTCGGCCTGCAGGATGTGGGCAGCCTCGGCACCGGCGTGGATACGGCGGCTCAGCTCCACTTCCTGTTCTGCGCTCAGCAGCGGGATCTGGCCGATCTGCTTCAGGTAGTTCTTCACCGGGTCATCCAGCAGCTCATCCATGGCGGCCTTCAGGTCGGCCGGGTTCTCCTCGCTCTGGTCCTCGTCCTCATCGGCACCGATGCCCAGATCATCGTTGTTGTTCTCGGCGTTCTCCACCTCAGCCATGATGCCTTCCACATCCAGGCTGGGCTCGATCTCTTCTTCCTGGATCTTGATCCCGCGTTCTTCCAGAAGCGTATAGAGCGTGTCCAGATCCATTCTGCACTGCGCAGCCAGCGCCTTTGCCTCCTGCGCCGACAGGGTGCCTTCGCCTTTTGTCAACAGTTCCTTTAAAGTCATGCCCATTTCGCTCTCTCCTTCTTGCTGCGGGGAAAATTTTGGTTGTTGTTCCTGCACATCAGATCACAAGACCCCCGTTGACACCGAACACCTGCCCGGTGATGTAGCCGGCGTCCTCGCCTGCCAGGAAAACCAGCAGCTTTGCCACTTCGTCGGCGGTGCCAAGGCGGCCCACCGGGGTCTCCTCGGCCAGCGCCGCCTTGTCCTCGGCGGTAAAGGCTGCCATCATATCGGTTTCAATGACCCCGGGTGCCACACAGTTCACCGTGATGCCGCTGGGGCCTTCTTCTTTGGCCAGTGCCTTGGTCAGGCCGATGAGGCCCGCTTTGGCGGCAGAATAATGCACTTCGCAGCTGCCGCCGGTCTGGCCCCACATGCTGCTCACCGTCAGGATGCGGCCCGCCTTGCGGCGGATCATGCCCGGCAGCGCCAGCTGGCACAGGTGGAACGCACCGGTCAGGTTCACGTCCAGCATGTGCTGCCATTCTTCCGGGGTGATGTCGGTGAACAGCTTCTGCTGTGCGATGCCGGCATTGCTCACCAGCACATCCACCCGACCCAGCGCCTGTTCCGCCGCACGGAACGCCAGCTCGCAGCTGGCCCGGCTGGCCACATCGCACTGCACCGCCGTGATGCCCGGCAGCTCCGCTTCCAGCGCGGCCGCCGCCTCGGCATTGCTGTGGTACAGCACCGCCACGCGGTAGCCCGCCGCATAAAAGGCCCGGGCCGCCGCAGCACCGATGCCCCGGTCGCCGCCGGAAATCAGCACCGTGCGCCCATTTGCGGGCACCGCCGCGCTCTGGGGCTGCGGCTCTGCCGGTTCTGCCGGAGCCGCACTGCGGGGTTCCAGAACCCGGGTGGGTTCGTCCGGAACGATCTCTGCCGGTGTGGTTTCCGGCACCGGGGCCGGAGCAGCCGACGCTTTTTCCGGTTCATACACCGGCTCTTCCTCCGGTGCGTCAAAGGTCAGTTCAAACTCGTCTTCGTACAAGAGTACTGCCCTCCTGTCGTGTTCTCTGCAGCGTGCCATTTGCACCCTGCAGGAAGGATCCGCGGCCCATCGCCCGGCAGAGCAGCGCTCTGTCTCATTTCTCCGGTCAAGTCCGGTCCTGCGGCGTGCCCGCCGGGGTGTTCAGATGGGTTTCGACAAAATACCATTAAATAATATAGCACAATTTGCTGAAAAAAGAAAGTGGAAGCTGCTCACTTTTCCACGCAGCTTCCACTTTTTTACGGTTTCTTCATATTCTCGGCGGGCGGTGCGGGCCGTTTCCACTTCGGCCGAGCGGCCAGCCGCACCCGCAGATCCTTGAAAAACGCCTGCAGCAGTGCTCCGGCTTCCTCGGCCCGCAGGCCCTGCTCCACCATCGGGTGGTGGTTGAACGGCAGGGCAAACAGGTCCGTCACACTGCCGCAGCACCCGGCCTTGGCATCGGCCGCGCCGTACACCACCCGCCGGATGCGGCTGTTCAGGATGGCCCCCGCGCACATGGGGCAGGGCTCCAGCGTGACGAACAGCTCACACTCCCACAGCCGCCAGCCGCCCAACGCCTTGCAGGCCGCGTCGATGGCCAGCAGCTCGGCATGATGCAGGGCGTTCTTTTCCGTCTCGCGGGTGTTGTGGGCCGCCGCCACGATCTGCCCGTTGCGGGCCACCACAGCCCCCACCGGCACTTCGCCCAGTGCGGCCGCCTTGCGCGCCTCGTCCAGCGCGGCACCCATCAGTTCAAAATCGGTCATGCGTTCTCCTTTTATCCTGCGGCAAGTACCAGCAGATTATTCACTGTATGCAGTGCCCAGCCCGGCCATACGCGGCCGGTGCGCTGCCGGATGGTTCCCAGCAGCACCCCCAGCACCAGCGCATAGGCGATTCCGGCCGCTCCGCCGTGCTGCACCGCAAACAGCGCCGCCTGCACGCACACTGCCGCCCGGGGTCCCAGCGGCTGCAGCAGCCCCTGCACCGCGCCCCGAAACACCAGTTCCTCAGCCAGCGGAGCCGCCGCGCAGTGCAGCGCAAAACTCTGCCCGGCTGCGCTCAACGGCAGGGCGGCACAGACGGCCGCCAGCGCCCGTCCCGCCGGCAGGTACGCCAGCGCACAGCCAAAGGCCGCCAGAAGGGCTGCCGTCCGATTTTGTGGTCTGTGCACGGCTCTGCCTCCCTTCTGTCTGGCCTATCTTATCACAGCAGCGGTCGAACGCGCAAGTATTTTGCGTTCTGCCGCGTCAAATGTTGCCCAACCAATTGACTTTGCCCGTCGGGTTCTGGTATAATGCTTTCCGACGTTTTTGTTGAAAACGTTGTCTAACAGATTTTACCGGAAATCCGGAGGTATTTTATGATCCGCATTCTCACCGATTCTGCGTCCGACATCCTGCCCGCCGAGGCAGAACAGCTGGGCGTGACCGTGATCCCCCTGAACGTGACGCTGGAGGACGGCACCGTACTGCGTGACGGCATCGACAAGACCCCCAGCGAATACTACGCCCTTTTAAAGGAGTGTCACAAGCTGCCCACCACCAGCCAGCCCAGCCCGGAGCTGTTCGAGCGGTTCTATCAGGACGCCGCCGCTGCCGGGGACGAGGTGCTGGGCATCTTCCTGTCCCATGAGCTGTCCGGCACCTGGCAGTGCGCCAGACTGGCCGCTGACCTTGTCAACGTGGACAACGTGCTGTTCGTGGACAGCGCCAACGTCTGCCTGGGCGAAGGGCTGCTGGTACGGCTGGCTGTGCAGCTGCGCGCCGCCGGTAGGACGCTGGTGCAGATCGCCACCGACCTGGAGCACGCCAAGGAGCACCTGCATCTGGTTGCCGCCATCGACGACCTGAAGTACCTGCGCAAGGGCGGCCGCCTGCCCGCCGCTGTGGCCGTGGCCGGCGGCATGCTGGGCATCAAGCCGCTCATCACCATCAAGGAAGGCAAGGTAGCCATGGCCGGCAAGGCACGCGGCCTGCCCGGTGCCTACGTTGCGCTGTTCAAAAAGGTAGAAGAGCTGGGCGGCATCAGCGCCGCCGTGCCTGCGCTGGCCGGTTATACGCTGTCTGCCCGCGAGGTGCAGCCCATCCAGACCTACCTGCAGGACAACCTGCAGTGTGTCGAGCCGCTGGTGCGGCAGATCGGCTGCGTCATCGGCACCCACGCCGGTCCCGGTGCCTTTGGTCTGGCCTTCTTTGATCAGGGACTGGAACTGTAAGCATCCTGAAACGCGAGACAGGCTTCCTCGAAAGGAAGCCTGTCTCTTTTTTATTCCAATCAGCAGTCAATCCAGATGGTGCCGCTTGCAGAAGCGCTTGCTCACGGCGTACATGGCCACCCACAGGCCCACGGCCAGTACAAGATAGAGCGGATTCTTCATGGAGCTCACCAGCGACTGACCGAACACCGCCATCATGGCCACCATCACGCCCTTGCCCAGCAGCATCGTGATGAGATAACGCTTCTCGTCAAAGTCCGAGATGCCGAAGGCCAGATGCATGAAGGAGCTGGGCGCAAAGGGCAGCAGCATGAGCATGAACAGCGACGACGTGTCGAAGTGGTTGACCCACTGCTGGGCTTTTTCCAGCTTGGGCCAGCGGCCGGCGATCTTCCAGAAACAGCGCTTGACGATGCGCCGCCAGAGCAGGAACATGAGGGTTCCGCCCAGCGCCACCCCGATCCAGCTGTACAAAAAGCCCAGGATGCCGCCGTGGGCTCCCACGTTCAGGGCCACGATGGCAATGAGCGGCAGCGGCGGAAAGAACGACTCCACCACGGCCAGCGTGATGGGGGCCAGCGGACCCAGATCACCAAAGCGGTCCAGCAGTGTCTGCCAGTATTCCAGCGTGCCCAGCTGATGGGCCCACTGCAGCAACGTATGTTCCATTTGCGTTTTCCCAGTCCCTTCTGTTCCAAGCGGCGGCCGCACAGCCGCCTGCTGATAGTATATCCCGTTTGTATGACAGAGCCATGAACAGACCGTAGCAGTTCTGTAAGCACGACCCTCTGCCCTATAAAACGAAACAGAACAGGAACTTCCTGCAAAAGAGGAAAAATGTACAGGAATAGGGGCTGGAATTTTCTCTGAGGACCGTCCGGTAGGGTGGGACCCTGTTGCCGCAGGCAATAGGGCGGGCAATGGAATGGCCCGTTTCGTGTCCGAAGAGGAAATACCAGCTCCTAAACGTTCAGTTTTCTGCGGATTTTTCCGTCCGGTTCTTCAGCCGCTCCAGCTGGGCTGCGCGCTGCTTGTTCCAGCGGGCAAGCAGGGCCTCATCCGGCAGCTGCAGGCAGCGGGCAAAGCTCCAGTGCAGCCCGTCGCGGCGGGCCAGCTTGTAGCGCTGGAACACGCCGCCGCTCACGGCATTGCCGGAACCGGCACAGTGCGGGCACTGGCTCAGGGTGTACCAGCTGTTGCTGCCCTTTTTCAGCCAGACATCGTCCGGGGTCAGGGCGGTGCCGCACTCCGGGCAGTTCATCGTGTAGATCTTGGGGTCGGTGCGCCAGGCGTACTGCTCCACATAGCCGTGGAACACCTCAAAATCACGGTATTCGCCGGGGGCCGGGCACAGGCTGGCCTGCAGGCTCTCGTCCTCGGTGGGGTAAGCGGCAAGACCGGCCCGCAGGTCCAGCAGACGGCAGACATCGGCGGTGTACAGCGTGTCGGACAGCGCATCGTGGAACTGCCGTTCCATGGGAATGCCCATCCGGGTCACGACGCTTTCCAGCGTCATGCCCTCGCCCTCCTTACGGGGGTGCTCCCGCAGGAACACCTGCTGCAGGTCGTACCACACGGTGGGGCGGCTCTCGTCGATGTTGCACAGAAACAGGTTCTGCTTGAGCACCGGCACGTCATCCATGCCCCACTCGGCAAACTCGGCATCCGGGCCGCACCACTGCATGAAGCGGCGCAGGCCCTGCACGATGGGTTCGCCCTTGTCCAGGTCGGCCTGGGTCAGGCCGGTGACCTTGGCGATGTGGTGCTGCAGCTTGCGGAAGATGCGGGGACGCAGGTGGATGGAAAAGGTGTCCAGCACGTTGGCATCCTCGTCGATCTTCACGGCACCGATCTCCACGATCTCGCCCCGGAAGGTCTGCTGCACCCCGTGATAATTAAAGGTGTAGGGCTGGTAGCCGATGTTCCATTCCAGATCAAATAAAACCAGATTGCGCGGCATTGTTTTTTATTCCTCTCGTAAAATAAACTTCTCCACAGCCTCGGCCACGCCGTCGTGGTTGTTGTCGGCGGCGGTCACATAGACAGCGGCGTCCTTGACCGGCTGCTCGGCGTTCTGCATGGCCACGCCCACGCCCGCATAGGCGATCATGGAGCAGTCGTTCAGGCCGTCGCCGCAGGCCATCAGGTTGTCGCGGGTCAGGCCCATGCGCTCCAGCAGGGCGGCCAGGCTGCTGTCCTTGGCCACGCCCAGGGGCACGGCCTCGATGAAGAACGGGCTGGAGGGGTACAGGTCGGCCCGGCCCGCAAACTGCTCCCGGCCTGCGGCACACACGGCGTCGCGGCGGGCGGGGTCCAGCGGGATGAGCAGCTTGCAGACGGGGTAGTCCACATAAGAAGCCAGGTCATCCACATGGATCATGGGCAGCTTGGTGGTAAAGGTCTCCTTGGCGGCCCAGGGGTCCGTCTCCCGCTCGCAGACGATGCCCTCACTGCTGTAGGTCAGGATGGCCACATCCTGCGCGGCGGCAAAGGCGCACAACTCCGGGACCAGCGCGGGGTCCAGCGTTTTTTCCACCAGCGTTTCGCCGGTGCGGCAGTCCACGATCTTGCCGCCGTTGTAGGACAGGATGCAGCCGCCCTTTTTGTCCAGCCCCAGGTCTTTGGCCAGCGGGGTGATGCCGGCAGTGGGCCGGCCGGAGGCCAGCACCACGGTCACGCCGCGTTCAATGGCCGCATCCAGCGCGGCGCGGGTGCGGGGTGTCACTTCCTTCTGGTCGTTGGTCAGGGTCCCGTCCAGATCCAGGGCCAGCACTTTGATCTCAGCCATATTGTTATCCTCTTTCTGTTCAAAGGTGATCGCGTTTCACCCCCTTATTGTACAATGAAACGCCCTCTTCTTTCAACCCTTGCGCAAATGTTTGTGGAAAAACCGGTCCTCCGCGGCCGGAACGCGCGGATTTTACCGGATTTTGCGGCTTTTTTACCGTCCGGGCGGCCCCGCCCCACAGGTTTTACCAAAGCTTTGCACGGGGCTGGTTTCGGCCCGGGGCAGAAACGCGCTACAATAAAGCCGTTCCCGGATGATAAAAAACAAAGGCCTGAGGTCAGGCCGGATCAAGAGAGAGGATATTGCAATGAAGAACGAAAAGATCTCCCGCCGCAGCTTTCTGAAGGCCAGCGCTGTGGCTTCTGCCCTGGGTGTCATGGCTGCGGCTCCCGCCGCCCACGCTGCCGGTGCCGACGAGGCTGCCGCTCAGATCGAGGAAGAGAACTGCCTGCTGAAGAAGCCCAAATACATCTTCCTGTTCATCGGCGACGGCATGGGCACCGCCCAGATCCAGTCCGCCCGCTTCTACAAGGGCACCGTGGACAACAACGGCGCTGTGACCGAGGCCGACCTGAGCTTCACCAGCTTCCCCCATGTGGGCAGCGTGACCACCTACGACAGCACCTCCTTCTGCCCGGACTCCGCTTCCACGGCCACTTCCATTGCCACCGGCCACAAGACCGAGAGCGGTGTCATCAACATGTGCCCCTGGACCCGCGATGTACCCTATGAGACCATTGCCGAGAAGCTGCACGCCCAGAAGGGCTACAAGGTGGGCGTAGTGTCCACCGTGAACATCGACCACGCCACCCCTGCTGCCTTCTATGCACACCAGAACAGCCGCCGCAACTACTACGAGATCGGCGTGGAACTGGCCAACTCCGGCTTTGAGTACTTTGCTGGCGGCGAGTTCCAGAAGGTGAACGGCAGCGGCAATGTTCCCAACAACCACGAAGTGGCTGCTCAGGCCGGTTATAACGTGGTCACCACCCAGGCTGCTGCCGCTGCCCTGACCGCCGGTGCCGACAAGACCCTGATCATTGCCGAGGAGCTGGCCGACGGCAAGGCCATGAACTACGCCATGGACGCCGCTGGCGGCGAGTGGCAGCTGACCGACTATGTGAAGAAGGGCATCGAGCTGCTGGACAACCGCAAGGGCTTCTTCCTGATGACCGAGTCCGGCAAGATCGACTGGGCCTGCCACGCCAACGATGCCGCCGCTTCCATCCACGATGTGCTGGAAATGAGCAACGCCGTGCAGGCTGCTGTGGACTTCTACAACGCCCACCCCAACGAGACCCTGATCCTGGTCACCGCCGACCACGAGACCGGCGGCCTGGCCATCGGCTACAAGACCACCAACTACGACACCTTTCTCACCAACCTGACCCACCAGAAAATGTCCTACGCCAAGTTCGACACCGACTATGTGCAGAACTACATCGCCAACAAGACCCCCTTTGAGACGGCCATGCAGGATGTGAAGGCAGCCTTCGGCCTGACCCTGCCCACCGACCCGGATGCCGCCAACGCCGGCAAGCTGCTGCTGACCGACTATGAGGTGCAGAACCTGCGCACCGCCTACGACCGCACCCTGGAAGTGGGCTCTGCCAGCCAGAAGGACATGACCCAGCAGGATTATGAACTGTACGGCACCTACATTCCCTTCAGCATGGCCATCTGCCACACCATCAACCACAAGTCCGGCATGGACCACACCACCTATGCCCACACCGGTGCCATGGTCAACCTGTACGCCATGGGCGTCGGTGCCGAGAAGTTCGGCGGCGTGTACGACAACACTGAGGTCTTCCACAAGCTGGCTGAGCTGACCAGCGTGCAGTGATCACTTCATCCAAAAAGCCCCGCTCTGTGTCGCACAGAGCGGGGCTTTGCTGCGTATTGGGAAATGGACTCAGGAGATCACGGCGTTGGTTTTCAGCCACTCCATCACAGCCGTCTGCAGGGCGGTCTGATGGACGAAGTTGTCGCCGTAAGAACTGCCGGAGTAGGAAGCGGCAGCGGCATCCAGCTGCTCCTGGGTGGGCTCGATGCCCTGGCTCTCGGCAATGGCCTGATACAGCAGGTCCTGTTTGGCCAGGTGAGTGATCACGCTGTCCGAAGCGCCCAGCATGGCGTTGGCGTCGGTGTAGCCCTGTGCCTGGGCGATGGTGTCCAGATCGCTGCTATAGTAGCTGGCCAGCTGGTAGTAGTAATTCAGGAACATGCAGGCGTAGTAGCCGGGCACCTCGCTGGGCAGATCCTTAAAGGCGGCGTTGTCCAGCAGGCTGTCCATGATGGCATCCTCCAGATTCTGGTCATACAGCGCATCGGAGAAGTAGGTGCGCAGCGCCTCCACGGTGTGCACGTCGTCGCCGGTGCCGAAGGTGCTGTCCACCCACTCGTCGGTCAGCTCCGGCGTCACCGGCTCGGAGATGGAGTTCACGGTCACGCGGAACACGGCCTCCTTGCCGCTGAGCTCAACGGTGTTGCCGTCGGAATCGGTGGAGGCGTCGTAGCCGTCGGGGAAGGTGACGGTCACATCAAAGGTATCGCCGGTGTTGTGGCCGACGATCTGGTCCTCAAAGCCGGTGATGAAGCTGCCGCTGCCCAGCGTGAGGTCGTAGCCCTGGTAGGTGCCGCCGTTGAACGCCACACCGTCCACGGTGCCGGAATAATCAATGTTCACGACGTCGCCGTTCTGCGCGGCGCGGTCGGTCACGGCCTGGGTGGTGCTGTACTGGCTCAGCAGGCTGTCGATGCGGGCCTGGACGTCCGAGTCGCTGGGGGTGATGTCTGCCTTCTTGATGGGCAGAGCGGCCACATTGTCCGGCAGGGTGACATAGTCCTGTGCAGTGATGCCGGTGCGGTAACCGTTTGCATCCAGACCGTCGCTGTAGGTGAAATTCTGGTAGTCAAAGCTGTCCACCGTGCCGTACTCCGAGACGGCAGGAGCGGAAGAAGCCGCACTGGAAGAAGCGGCCGCAGAAGATGCGGACGAAGCACTCTGCTTTTTGGTCAGCGTGAAGATGGCAAAGATCACGCACAGGGCGGCTGCTGCCGCACACAGCACGCAGAGCAGGGTTTTGGTAGACTGTTTCAAGAAAAGACCTCCTGTAAAAAAGCCGCCGGGAGCGGCTGCTTCAGATAAAAGATACCTTTTTATTATATCGGATAAAACGAGAAAAGGAAAGTTTTTTGCGAAATTTCCACAAATGTCCCGGGGCAGAACGTCACACTTTTGCCTGTCAGGCCCGGCAAAACCCGGCAAAACCGGTGGAAATGCCCCGGCGGTTCTGCTACAATAAAATTATGTGACCTGAACCGTTTCCCTCTCAGGGGGAGCCTGATAAAAATGGAGGAAAAACCCATGGATTACAACAAAGCCGCTCTGGAAATGCACGAGAGCCACAAGGGCAAGGTGGGCATCGTGAGTAAGGTGGAGGTCGCCACCCGCGATGACCTGTCCACCGCTTACACCCCCGGCGTGGCCGAGCCCTGCCGCAAGATCAAGGCAAACCCGGAGGACGTGTACAAGTACACCTTCAAAGGCAACATGGTGGCCGTTGTCTCCAACGGCACTGCCGTGCTGGGCCTGGGCGACATCGGCCCGGAGGCCGGCCTGCCGGTCATGGAAGGCAAGGCTGTGCTGTTCAAGGAGTTCGGCGGGGTGGATGCCTTCCCCATCTGCATCAACGCCCACAGTGCCGAAGAAGTGATCGCAGCCTGCAAGGCCATTGCGCCTACCTTCGGCGGCATCAATCTGGAGGATATCAAGAGCCCCGAGTGCTTTGAGATCGAGCAGACGCTGGAAAAAGAGCTGGACATCCCTGTGTTCCACGATGACCAGCACGGCACCGCCATCGTGGTCACCGCTGCCCTCATCAACGCCCTGCGCGTGGTGGGCAAGAAGATGGAAGATGTGCACATCGTGCTGAACGGCCCCGGCGCCGCCGGTACGGCCATCATCAAGATGCTTATGACCGCCGGTGCAAAGGACATCATCGCCGTGGATCAGTTCGGCACCCTGTACAAGGGCTGCAACAGCGCCGAGGCCCACAAGAACTGGCTGGGTGAGGTGACCAACCCCCGCCAGGTCAAGGGCGGCCTGAAGGAGGCACTGGAAGGTGCCGATGTGTTCATCGGCGTTTCCAAGCCCGGCATCCTGACCACTGAGCTGTGCAAAACCATGAATAAGGATGCCATCGTCTTTGCCATGGCCAACCCCACCCCGGAGATCATGCCGGACGAGGCCAAGGCCGGCGGCGTGCGGGTGATGGCCACCGGCCGCAGCGACTTCCCCAATCAGGTGAACAACGTGCTGTGCTTTCCGGGCCTGTTCAAGGGCGCCCTGAGCGTCCGCGCCCGTGACATCAACAATGAGATGAAGCTGGCCGCCGCCTACGCCATCGCCGACCTGATCACCGACGACGACCGCAGCGAGGAGAACATCATCCCCGGTGCCTTCGACCCCCGTGTGGCCCAGGCTGTGGCCGACGCCGTGGCCCAGGCTGCCCGGGACACCGGCGTGGCCCGCCTGTAACCGGAGGAACTGCCCATGAGAACGATTTCTGCACAGGAGATCACCGATACCGTTGCACGGCTGTGCATCGAGGCCAACACCCGCCTGCCGCAGGATGTGCAGGCCGCACTGGACAAGGCCCGGCAGGAAGAGCCCTGGCCGCTGGCCAGGAACACCCTCGACCTGCTGTGGTCGAACCTGAGCGCCGCCAAAGAGAAGGACCTGCCCATCTGTCAGGATACCGGCATGGCCTGCGTGTTCGTGGAGCTGGGCACCGATGTGCACATTGACGGCAGCTTTGAAACCGCCATCCATGAGGGCGTGCGCCGGGGCTACACCGACGGCTATCTGCGCAAGAGCATCGTGGCCGACCCGCTGCGCCGGGGCAACACCGGCGACAACACCCCCGCCGCCATCACGGTGCATCTGGTGGACGGCGAGGGCTGCCGCATCACGGTGGCCCCCAAGGGCTTTGGCAGCGAGAACATGAGCCGCATCCAGATGCTCAAACCCGCCGACGGCGTGGAGGGCTTCAAGAAGTTCGTGGTGGAGACCGTGAAGCTGGCCGGTTCCAACCCCTGCCCGCCCATCGTGCTGGGCATCGGCGTGGGCGGCAGCTTCGATAAGGTGGCGTATCTGGCCAAAAAGGCCCTGCTGCGCCCGCTGGATGTACCCAACCCCGACCCCTACTACGCACAGCTGGAACAGGAACTGCTCACCGCCATCAACGGCTTGGGCATCGGGCCCCAGGGCTTTGGCGGCCGGACCACCTGCCTTGGCCTTGCCATTGAGCAGATGCCCACCCATGTGGCAGGCCTGCCGGTGGCCGTGAACGTTTCCTGCCACGTCACCCGCCGCGCCAGCGCGGAACTGTAAGGAGGGAGAAGCATGGAATACAGACTGACCACTCCCTGCACCGCGCAGGACCTTGCCCCGCTGAAGGCGGGCGATACCGTGCTGCTGTCCGGTGTGGTGTACACCGCCCGCGATCAGGCCCACAAGCGGATGATCGAGGCGCTGGACAAGGGCGAAGCGCTGCCTTTTGATCTGACCGGCAGCGCCATTTACTACGTCGGCCCCACCCCGGAGCGTCCGGGTGAGGTGATCGGCTCGGCCGGGCCCACCACCAGCGGCCGCATGGACGCCATGAGCCCCCGCCTGCTGGATCTGGGCAACAAGATCATGATCGGCAAAGGCAAGCGGGACGCCGCCGTCAAGGAAGCCGTGGTGCGCAACGGGGCCGTGTATCTGGCGGCTCTCGGCGGTGCCGGTGCCCTGATGGCAAAAAGTGTCGAGACGCTGGAGGTCATCGCCTGGCCGGACCTGGGCTGTGAGGCGGTGCGCCGCCTGACCGTGCGGGATATGCCCCTGACCGTGATCCTGGACGCCCACGGCGGCGATCTGTACCAGTCCGGCCCGGCAGCGTATCTGGGAAGCGAAAACTAACGGGGTTTTGTCCCCTTTGCACAAAACAAAACCGGCCTGGAATTGGCAAACCCGCTGTTTTGTGCAGAAGAAAGTTGGTTTGTTTGCACAAACTTCCTGCGAATTGCTTGCATCAACGGCAAAAGTGTGATATCCTGTAACATACAAACCGTGGTGCTTTGCATCCCGGCAGAGAACTTCCCGCCGTGGGGCGGGGCAAGGCAGGAGGCAAACAAACCATGCAGATCCACCAATCCGCAGAAGATTATCTTGAAACGATCCTGATGCTGACCCAGCGCATGGGCAAGGTGCGCTCCATTGACGTGGTCAATGAGCTGGGCTTTACCAAGGCGAGCGTGAGCATCGCCATGAAAAAGCTGCGGGAAAACGGCTATATCGCGGTGGACGGCGAAGGCAACCTGACCCTGTTGGAGCCGGGCCGTGAGATCGCAGAACGCATCTACAGCCGCCATCGTCTGCTCACCCACTTCTTCATGCAGCTGGGTGTGGACGAAAAGACCGCCGCCGAGGATGCCTGCAAGGCAGAGCACATCCTCAGCGAGCAGACGCTGGAAAAGATCCGCGAAAGTGCCCTGCGCACGGATGCGGCAGCTCAGGAGGATGAGTAAGCGACACCCCGGAACGGAACACTGGAATGCTCCCATCGTCTTTGTGGAAAAGACGATGGGTTTTGTTTTGCGCAGAAAGCTCTGATGCGGCGCGGATGTCCTGAGAATACTGGAAAAGATGCGGAAAAGAATCCGGAAAAACGATTTACGGGGCCGGGAACTTCTGCTATACTCGCTACGATAAAAGGGAGTAAAGGGCAGTCGGCGGGTCCGGGACCCTGCAGGCTGCTGCATGGCAGCGTCAACACGGTAGAAATACCCGATGCTATGTGTTCGCTTGAGACTTTTGTCACAGACATGGTGCTGTGGCAGGGGTCTTTTTTTCTTGCCGCAGCGACAGGATCGTAAGGAGGCAATGAACGAACATGAATTTCTGGAATGCATTCGACAGTCTCTTTTCCAATTTTGGAAATCTGACCTGGCAGATGGTCGTGATGTGGGGGATCGGTGCGCTGCTCATCTACCTTGCAATCGCAAAGAAGATGGAACCGAGCCTGCTTCTGCCCATGGGCTTTGGCGCAGTGCTGGTGAACCTGCCGCTTTCCGGTGCAATCACACAGGGCGATACGGAAGGCCCCATCTCGGCTCTGTTTGAAGCGGGAATGTCCAACGAGCTGTTTCCGCTGTTGCTCTTCATCGGCATTGGTGCCATGATCGACTTCGGGCCGCTGCTGGAAAAACCGTGGCTGATGCTTTTTGGAGCAGCGGCTCAGTTCGGCATTTTTTTTACGCTGTTCCTGGCAGGTTTCTTCTTCGACCTGAAGGATGCTGCTTCGATTGCAGTCATCGGTGCAGCAGATGGTCCCACAGCCATCTTTGTGGCCAACACGCTTGGCTCCCGCTATCTGGGCGCGATCATGGTAGCTGCCTACAGCTATATGGCGATGGTTCCCATTGTTCAGCCGCCCGTGATCCGTCTGCTGACTACCCGGAAGGAACGCAGTATCCGAATGCCCTATGAAAAGGGCAGTGTCAGCCGCCTGACCCGGATCCTGTTCCCGGTCGTGGTCACGGTCATTGCGGGCATGGTCGCACCTGCCAGTGTGGCACTGGTAGGTTTCCTGATGTTCGGCAACCTGCTGCGGGAGTGCGGTGTGCTGAATACGCTGAGCGAAACGGCACAGAATGTGCTGGCAAATCTGATCACTCTTGTGCTGGGCCTTACAGTGGCCGGGCAGATGACGGCAGATCAGTTTGTCCGGCCGGACACCCTGCTGATCCTTGCGTTGGGTCTGGTGGCTTTTGTTTTTGACACGGCCGGCGGAGTGCTGTTTGCAAAGCTGATCAATCTGTTCCTGCCAGAGGGAAGGAAACTGAATCCCATGATCGGTGCTGCGGGGATCTCCGCATTCCCCATGAGCGGCCGAGTCGTCAATAAGATGGGACTGGAAGAAGACAACCAGAATTTTCTGCTGATGTATTCCATCAGCGTCAATGTTTCGGGTCAGATCGCCTCCGTGATCGCGGGTGGACTGATCCTGACCCTGATGGCCTGAAGGAGGTGCCGTGATGATTTATCTTTCTTCGTGGATGACCACGCTTCCGATTATGATCATTGGAATGGTTGGGATCATTCTGGTCATTGGCATCATTGTGCTTGCGGTGATGCTCCTGAACAGATTGACCCGCCTGAAATAATGGTTCCGGAAAGGAAACGATCCTTCGGACCGAAAGCTCCATGTACTGCCTGACCGGCAGGATGTGGAGCTTTTTTCGTTCCTGACCTCTTGCATCCGAGCACCGGGTGCGGTATCCTTATAAGATAAGAAGGTTTTCACCGGCGAACCGGGGGAGGGGACATCCATGGACGCAGACGAGATCCGCACACTGCTGGGCGAAATGGTATTTGAGCGTGCCCAGAAATACCGCCGCCGCATCCTGCAGAGCAGCTGCACCACCAACGAGGATGGCGTACGCCATGTCTCGGCGCTGGTGCAGGGCAATGGAGCCGACTGTTTTTATACACAGGTCTGGCTGCGGGAGAACGGCAGCTTTGTCAGTGCCTCCTGCGACTGCCCCTACAACCAGAACGGTGACGGCACCTACTGCAAGCACATCGGCGCGCTGCTGCTGGAGGATGCGGCCAAGCACCCGGCCCCCAATGCACCGGCCGCCCCGGAATCCATCCCGGGCGTGGTGCGCGGCACCGACGGGCTGAACCCCGCCGCTTCCCGGAAGGACAGCTATGCTTCCGGGCTGGAAATGCTGTTCGGCCGCAAGTGGCGGGGCGACGCCCCCGTCACCGACCAGGAGGCCCGCAAGCTGCTGGAGACCTACCAGCAGAGTGCCCTGCAGGACCTGGGCGAGGCCGGAGATCCCCCTCAGGACACCGGCTTTGTGGAGCTGGAACCGGAGCTGACCATGCTGTCCGGCGGGCAGCCGTGGCTGCGGCTGCGCATTGCCAACCGGGAGCGGGGGCGGCAGTATGTGGTCAAGAGCATCCCTGCCCTGCTGGACGATGTGGAGCACGGCCGCAGTGCCGGCTACGGTCGCTTTCTGACTTTTGTGCACCGCTGGGACGCCTTTGACGAAGAGAGCCGTCAGCTGCTGCAGCTGCTGCGTCGGCAGGTGAACGCCAAGCAGAGCATGGAGACCAACGTGGTGCGCAGCTACAGCTATGCGGCGTCGGATGCCCCGGCAGGCGGTCTGCCGCTGACCGGTGAGATCTTTGACGCGCTGGTGCAGCTGTATGCGCCCACCGGCACGCTGGGCGGCTACGCCCTGCAGGAGGGCCTGCCCGTCATCACCATGACGGTGCAGCGCCGCCGGGGTGGTGTGCAGATCGACACCCTCCCGGCCCTGAACGCCGTGCACGGGCTGGACTATGATTATCTTTACAGTGCCGACACCCTGTGGCGGCTGCAGCGGGCTTCCAGTGCCCGCATCCTTCCGGCTTTGCAGGCGCTGTGCGGCAAAAGCCTGTTTTTCACCAGTGCCGACGCCACCGAATTCTGCAGCTATGTGCTGCCGGAGCTGGGCAGCAAGCTGACCATCGTGGACCCGGAACGCCTGCTGCTGAACCAGATCCCGCTGGAACCCGTGGTGCAGTTCTATCTGGATGCGCCCCGCGACCGTGGTATGACCGTGACCGCCCACGCCGAATTCCTGTACGGAGAGGACCGGATCACCCCCTCCGGCCCGGCCCCGGCGGGCCTGCTGCGGGACACCCGCGCCGAGCGCCGGGCCGACCGGCTGCTGGCCACTTGGCTGGAGCCGGACCCCACCGAGCCGGGACAGTACATGGTCACGGACGAAGAGCCGCTGTACCGCCTGCTGGAAGAGGGCGTGCCCGCCCTGATGGACGAAGGTGAAGTATACCTGAGCGACGCCTTTCGCAATCTGCAGGCCGCCCCGCCCAAAATTTCGGTGGGCGTGTCGGTGCACGGCAGCGTACTGGACCTGGAGGTGGACACCGGCGAGTTCCCGACCGCAGAGCTGCGGGAGCTGCTGCAGTCCCTGCACCAGAAAAAACGCTACCACCGCCTGCGCGACGGCCGCCTGCTGCGGCTGGACGACAATCTGGAAGGGCTGGACGAGCTGAACGAAACGCTGGAGCTGTCCGGCGCAAAGCTCAAAGATGGACATGCGGAACTGCCGCTTTACCGCGCCCCCACGCTGGACTGGGCACTTTCGGGCCAGAACGGCCTGCGCTTCAGCCGCGACGACGCATTCCGCCGCATCAGCCGCAGCTTCCATGCCGTGAAGGACAGCGAGTATACCCCGCCCCAGTCCCTGCACAGCGTGCTGCGCAAGTATCAGCGGGACGGTTACCGCTGGCTGCGCACGCTGGACGGCTACGGCATGGGCGGCATCCTGGCCGACGATATGGGCCTGGGCAAGACCCTGCAGGTGCTGAGCTACCTGCTGGCCCTCAAGGAGGGCGGGCAGCCCCTGCCCAGCCTCATCGTGTGCCCGGCGTCACTGGTGCTGAACTGGGAGGAAGAGTGCAAAAAGTTCACCCCACAGCTCACCTGTGTGGCGATGGACGGCGACGCCGCCCACCGCGCTGTGCTGGCCCGCCGGTGGGCAGAGGCTGATCTTGTGGTGACCAGCTACGACCTGCTGCGCCGCGATGAGGACCGCTACGCCGAGCAGCCCTTCTATGCCTGCATCCTGGACGAAGCGCAGGCCATCAAGAACCATACCACCCAGAAATACAAGGCCGTGTGCCAGGTCCGCAGTCAGGTACGCTTTGCCCTGACCGGCACCCCGGTGGAGAACCGGCTGGGCGAGCTGTGGAGCATCTTCTCCTTCCTCATGCCGGGCTATCTGCCGCCGTACAAGAACTTCTGTGCCCGGTTTGAAAAGCCCATCGTGCAGGAGGAAGATGCCAACGCCGTGCGGCGGCTGAATCAGCTCACCGGGCCGTTCATCCTGCGCCGCATGAAGGCGGATGTGCTGCGGGAGCTGCCGCCCAAGACCGAAAATGTCCACCGCATCGAGCTGGACACCGAACAGCGCAAGCTGTACCTTGCCGCCGTGGTGGACGCCCGCGAGAAGCTGCGCGCCGCCAAGCCCGAGGACAAAATGGCGGTGTTTGCGGTGCTCATGCGGCTGCGGCAGATCTGCTGCGACCCCCGCCTTGTGGCTGACAACTGGTCCGGCGGCAGCGCCAAGCTGGACGCCTGCATGGAGCTGGTCACCGCCGCCGTGGAGGGCGGCCACCGCATCCTGCTGTTCAGCCAGTTCACCTCCATGCTGGACCTGCTGGCCCAGCGGCTGGACGAGGCCGGGGTGAGCCACTTCACCCTGCAGGGCTCCACCCCCAAGCCGGTGCGTGCCGAGCGGGTGCGCCGCTTCAATGCCGGGGAAGCCAGCGTATTCCTGATCTCGCTGCGGGCCGGCGGCACCGGCCTGAACCTGACCGCGGCCGACATCGTCATCCACTACGACCCGTGGTGGAACGTGGCGGCCCAGAATCAGGCCACCGACCGCGCCTACCGCATCGGTCAGAAGAACCCTGTGCAGGTGTATAAGCTCATTGCACAGGACACCATTGAAGAAAAGATCGTGGAGCTGCAGCAGGCCAAGCAATCGCTGGCGGACACCGTCACCGGCTCGGCCGACGGCGCGATCCTGTCCATGAAGCCTGAGGAGCTGCTGCAGCTGCTGGGCGAAGAAGCATAAGGAGAAAGCATTATGAAGGTTTGGGATCTGCACTGTGATACCCTCAGCGAGCTGCGCCGTGCCGAAAAGAATGGCACCCCCGCAAGCTTTGCCCACAATGATCTGCACATCGACCTGGAAAAATTGCAGGCCGGAGACTACATGCTGCAATGTCTGGCCGCGTTTGTGAACCTGGCCGACCCCACCCCCGGTGCCGACCCGCTGGTGACGGCGCTGGAAGAGATCGACGTGTTCAAGCGGATCATGGCAAAATACCCGGACCGCATTGCCCCGGTGTACACGGCGGCCGACATCCGCAAAAACGCCGAAGCCGGAAAGATCAGCGGCCTGCTCACCGTGGAGGAGGGCGGCTGCTGCAAGGGCAGCCTGGGCGTGCTGCGCCGGATGTATGAGCTGGGCGTGCGCATGATGACCCTGACCTGGAACCACGACAACGAGCTGGCCGCCCCGCAGGCAAACCCCGGCGGGCCGCTGGCGGCTCAGACCCAGCGCGGCCTGACCGAAACGGGCTTTGCCTTTCTGGCCGAGATGGAGCGCCTGCACATGATTGTGGATGTGAGCCATCTTTCTGACCGGGGCTTCTGGGACATCGTGGAACACGGCACCCGCCCCTTTGCGGCCAGCCACTCCAATTGCCGCGCCCTGTGCCCCCACACCCGCAACCTGACGGACGCGATGATCCGCGCCCTGGCCGAAAAAGGCGGCATCGCGGGGCTGAACTACTATGCTGCTTTCCTGGACACCGACCCCGCTCACCCGGAAGCCTGCCGCAGCACGGTGGAGCGCATCGCTGAGCACGCGGCCCACTACAAGCAGGTGGGCGGCATCGGGGTGCTGGCCCTGGGCAGCGACTTTGACGGCATCGACGGCCACCACCAGCTGGAGACAGCGGCGGACATGCCGCTGCTGGCCGACGCCCTGCGCAGGGCCGGCTTTACCGAGGACGAGGTGGAGCGCATCTTCTGGCGCAATGCCCGGGATTTCTTTGAGCACAACCTGTAAAACAGACGGGAGCGTACCGCAATGGACAAGAACATGACACTGGAAAAGCGCATCGACGCCGAACTGTATTCCTATCAGGGCAGGATGAGCGTTTTTGTGGACGACCTGCAGGGCCACACCGTGGAGCGCGGGGCTGACGAGGAATTTGAGACGGCCTCGGTCATCAAGGCCTTTCTGCTGGCGGCGCTCTACCTGCAGGCCGAGCACGGCAAGGCGGATCTTTCCGCCGAGATCGAATACGAGGCCAGCCAGTTCGTGGACGGCAGCGGCATGCTGCGTGCCCTGGGCGTGGGGGCCCGCCTCAAGGTGAAGGACACCGCCACCATGATGATCATCTGCTCAGACAACATCGCCACGAACATGCTCATCGACTACCTGGGGCTGGACACCATCAACGCCTGCATCCGGGAGCTGGGCTTTGCCCACACAGTACTGCACAACGCCCTGCACTTTGACCGGTACCGGCAGCTGGGCATCACCACGCCCCGGGACTACGCTTCCCTGCTGGCCCAGATGGCTCGGGGCACCCTGGTGAGCAAAGCCGCCAGCGTCGAGATGCTGGCCATCCTGCGTCAGCAGCACTACAACACCATGCTGACCAAGGACTTCCCACAGTATTATCTGGACTGCGAGGAGACCGGGGCCCCGGAGCTGCTCTGGGTGGCCAGCAAAAGCGGCAGCATGAACGCCTGCCGCAACGACGGCGGCATCGTGCACACGCCCTATGGGGAGTATGTCATCGTGCTGATGAACAAGGACTTCCACGACATCATTGAGTACAACGACCACCCCGCCATCGTGTACGGAGCACGGGTGTCTCGCATGATCCTGGACCAGGTGCTGGCCTGCGAAGGGAAGCTGTGGCTGGACTGAGCCGACCTCAAAATACCGCAAAAACAAAAAGCTGAGCATCCGCCGTCTGGCAGGTGCTCAGCTTTTTCAGGTTTCGTTCAGGCGATGCAGCCCATGCTCCGCAGCAAAAACAGCCAGAAAGTCAGGCTGAATGCGCTGAACCGGACATTTTCCCACATGGCTCACATGCCCCCGTGGCGGCGCTGCTCAGCGGCCAGCTCCTGCTGCAGGGTAGCTTTGCGGTGGTCCAGCAGCAGATCCTTGTTGTACTGGAAATAGCGCTCGCAGCCGTTCTCGGTGAGGAAAGCATGGGACACCGGGTTCACGGTGAGCTCGGTGACGAACACCACCATCTCCTGGCTCTCGGCAAAGGCCTGCTCCATAAAGTCAAAGGCTGCTTCCAGCGCCGCGCTGGCGGTCTGCTGAGCTTTTTCGCGGTCCTCGGCCAGAGCGCGGAACTGCTCCCGCAGCAGGTCAAAGGCTTCCTGGGTGCCGGCGGCGTTGGCACGGCGCAGCTCGCCCTCCCACCGGCGCAGCTCGGCCTGCACCTGCAGGCGGGTGTTCAGCCCGTCGCGGCTCAGCAGACCGGCCTCCCGCTGGCGCTGGGTCTCGGCATCGTAGTCTGCGATCTGCTGGCTGAACAGCTCTGCAGAGCCGTCCGGCAGATCGTCCGGCAGGGTGGCAAGGGCTTTTTTCGTCTCCCGCAGGAAGGCATAACAGGCATCGGCCACCGCATCCGCCTGCCGGGACGCAGCAAACCGGGTGTTCAGGCCCGCCAGAAGCAGGCTGACCAGCGACAGTCGCTCGTCAAACGGGGCCTGCAGCAGCCGGGCGAACACGGCGGGCTTTGCCTGCCCGGCCAGGATCTCCTCCACGCCGTAGTCATCGCGGTACTTATAGTAAAGGTCCAGATAGGCCGAGAAGTCCTCAGCGATCTTCGGGTGCTGGATGTATTCCTTGATGAGGTCCTCATCGGCCTGCAGGCCCAACTGCTCGTAGGTGTCCAGCAGATTAGACAGGTCCTCCCAGCCGCGGGCGGTGACGAACTGGGTGCCGTCCACGTCGGCGTTGATCTGGTAGAAGTTCTGAGGGTGCAATTCCAGATAGCTCAGGATGGCGCTGTGGATGTGGGCCGCCCGGGCGTAGTCCTTCCACACCGGCAGGTCAGGCTCAATGTCCATGCGGCGCACACGGTCGAGGGTGACGATGTCAAAGTCCCGGACGGATTTGTTGTACTCCGGCGGGTTGCCTGCTGCCACGATGACCCAGCCCGCAGGCACAGCCTGGTTGCCGAAGGTCTTGCACTGCAAAAACTGCAGCATGGTGGGCGCCAGCGTCTCGGACACACAGTTGATCTCGTCGATGAACAGGATGCCCTCCGAAAGGCCGGTGGCCTCCATTTTGGCGTAGATGCTGGCGATGATCTCGCTCATGGTGTACTCGGTCACCGAAACGTCCTTGTCGCCGTAGTGGCGCTGCCGGATAAAGGGCAGACCCACGGCGCTCTGCCGGGTGTGATGGGTGATGGTATAGGCCACCAGTGCCACTCCGCACTCTCTGGCCACCTGCTCCATCACCTGTGTTTTGCCAATGCCCGGAGGCCCCATGAGCAGGATGGGCCGCTGTCGGATGGCCGGGATGGCGTATTCGCCCAGGGCATCCTTGGCAAGATAGGCCTTGACGGTGTGTTCGATCTCTTCTTTGGCGCGTTTGATGTTCATAACAGCTTCCCCCTCGTTTCAGGAGTTGTTCAGGTCACGGTACAGGTCGTCCTCTTCGGCCAGCGCGTCGGCAAGAGCGCTGGCCGGGCGGGCCGCCGCACCGGTAAATTCTTCTTCGTCCAGCACCACTTTCATAGCCCAGGGCGGCACATTGGCGTCGTCGAACCGCTCTCCTAAAAACAGGAAGGCCGTGTCGTAGGCCGGGCGCTTTGCCGGGTAGGTGCCCATGCCGTCGGTAAAGTAGAGCAGTCCCCGCAGGTTCGAGAACTTTTTCTCGGCGCAGAGCCGGTCCACATAGGCAAAGGCGGGCCGGAAGTCGGTGCCGCCGCCGCCCCGCAGCTCAAAGTGGTTCATGGCGTGGATCAGCTCGTCCTCGTTTCGGATGAGCAGGTCCTGCCGGATGGCATTGTCAGCCTGGATCAGGTGCAGGTTCATGCGGTGGAAAAAGTTCTCCTGCCCCTTCAGCAGGGTGTAGGTCTCGGCCAGAAAGGCCCGCACCAGCGCACCGGAGGTGGAATAGCTGGTGTCGATGACCAGGGCCAGTTCCTCGATCTTTTTGCTTTCCCGCGTTTCCAGCGGCTCGATGAGGGGTAGGTTGCCGTACACCGACAGGCCGTAGGTGTAGAAGTTCAGGTCGAACTCGTCCGGGTCCAGCTTGACTTCCTCCCGCATGACACAGAACCGGCGCAGAAAATCCTTGTAGCTGCGGCGGCTGCGGTTGGCGGCCTTCACCTGCTGTTTCAGGGCGTCGGCCCCTTCCCCGGCCTCTTTGTCCCGCAGGTCCAGCTCGGTCTGCATCCGTTCCCCGATCTTCTGCCAGGTCTTTTGGGGCAGCGGGGTGGGCATCTGCTGGGGCTGCTCCGGGGCGTCCTTGGGCCACAGGCGGTGGTCATCGGCCACGAATTCCCGTTCCAGCTGGCGCAGCACGCCGGGCGTCTGGCGGGTGAGCCACCGGTATGCCGGGGCCGCCGCCACTACCTTTTCTTCGGCGGTGATCTGCTGATACGCATTCTGCCGCACATAGGTCAGGGGCCGCTTGACACTGGCACGGTTCAGACTGTCGATCACGTTTTCCACCGCGATGTCACAGGCCAGGCTCCACAGCTGCGGCTCCCTGCGGCCTTTGAGCCACAGATGGCGAAATACACAGTGGAATACCACATGCAAATACAACCGGTTGAGATACTTCGGGTTCTGCTGGTAAAGCTGCAGCAGCCGGGCGGGCTGGTAGTACAGCATCTGACCGTCGGTGGCCAGCACCCGGCAGCGCTCATCCGGGGCAGGCGTGAGGGCCGAGAGGGCCATATCCAGAAAGCGGAAGTCCAGATACAGCCCGCTGCGCACCACGGCCAGCACCTCGCCGCCCATGCGGGCCTGCCACTCCTCATGGGTCTCCGGCCGCTGGGAGCGGAATTCCTTGCGCGGGTCCACAAATTTTTCCTTTGGCAACCGGATTCACCCCCTTAAAAATCAAAATCATACCGCCGCTTCGGTTTTACCGCGGCGAACTTTTTGTGCTCCGCGTCGGCTAGCAGGGCAGCGGCAGCGGCATTTTCCGCCTTGGCGGCAAGGGCAGCCCCCTCGGCAAAGGCAGCTTTGTCCAGCACGTCCAGTGCCAGCAGAGCGCGGATGCTGTCGGTGTCCTGCGCCTTTAAAAGACGGGCGAGCACCCGACCGGTGTTGGCGGAAAGAAAGGCCCGGTAATGCCCGGCCGCCGTTTCACTCAGCTGCCATGGGCAGCGCAGACGGTCGAAGCAGAGCATGGCCATGATGTTGGCATCGTCGGCGTCGTGCCCCTGCGGGAAAATGGCGTCGTATTCTGCCGGGAGGAATTTATTGTTCAAAAAACACTGCCGGTAATGATATCCCTGCCCGGAAAAGGTGTGCAGCAGGATGTGGGCGGGTGTTTCCTCAATATCCTCCCAGTAGGCGGGATACCACAGGGCCGCCAACGGGGCCGCCGCACCAGCGGGCCGGAACTCCGCCCGCACCGCCTCGGTGATGTTGTTGACCAGCGCAAACAGGCCGGTGGCCGCGTCCGCCTCTGCCTGCACCCGGATGGTCTCCAGTGCAAAGCAGTTCAGGAACACATCACTGCCCAGCGTCAGGCCCTCGGCTCCCACCGTAAGCAGGCGCAGCTTCCGGCAGTTGTAAAAGGCACAGCTGCCAATGACCTGCAGGCGGTCCGGCAGGGTCACCTCTTCCACAAAGCTGCCGCACACGGGGTGCAGGTCGTCGGGGTCCGCCGCCGGGGCGTCAAAGTCAAAATCGTACCGGCGGGCACTGCCGCCCACCGCCTGCCCGAAGGCCCGGGTCAGCCGGACTGCACCGGTATCATCCACCTGATAGCGGCAAACGGCATCCGATGCCGGCAGACTGCGGGGCTTTTCGGAGAAGCAGTAGTCCCCCAACTCGGTGATGGGCCAGCTGCCTCCCGCCGGGGCCGGAACGCTGCCCGGCAGTACAACGCAGGGGTCCTGGCCGTACACCCGCACCAGCCGCGCACCGCCTGCTTCCAGCGGCAGAACCTCCAGCATCATCCCGTTTTCCTGCACCATTCCGCACTCCCCTGTTCCTCTGTTTTTTTGCTGCTCTCAGTATAAACCACCCGGCAGAGGATGTCCAGTGCCCGCCGGGGTTTTGGGCAACACAGCCCAGGAAAGCTGGTGGGCGCTTCCATAATGTAAAGAGCAAGAACCGTCCCGTGGCCACAAATTTTCAATTCTTGAAAATTCTTGCCCCTTTGGGACAGCTTCTTGTTGGGGCGTGCCTGCCCCAGACCCTGCTGAAAAAACGAAAATCGGAATTTGATATTTTACGATAGAATTTCTACAAACGTCTTGTAGTAATCATAGGTTCGTCCGCACTCCTGTGCACAGAGCAAAAAGCGACTGATGATCGACCCTGTACGGTGCGTTTTTTGGATATGTGCCAAATGGCACGGCAGATCATTGGGGAAACCGGCAGTGATCTCTTCTTTCATTAAGAATGTGAGATACCGGTTCGTTTCCTTTTTCCAGAGGATGCTGGTCTCCGGAAAGGATACAGCCATATCAGATGAAACCGTAATGCCGCGTTGTTCCTTTGGCAGTGTCTGGGAGTGTTGAACCCTTGAGTAAAGATACGGATCTTCGATATACTGACAAAGCTTCTCTCGTTCGATCAGATCAAAGGATACGATACAGTCTGTGTCAATACCGGATTCCTGATAGGGATCGTTTTTCAGTTCTTCCAATATTTTTACAGCTTGTATGTGTCGGCGCAGTTTTTCCATTCGATGGGTGAGCAGTTTTTGCTGCTGTTCCAGTTCAGAGAGCTTTTCTGCAAACAGCTGTCCGTGCTGCACAGGTGTCAGACGATCCATGTCTCGGATCTCTTTCAATTGCAGTCCGAGATTTTTATAGAATATCACATCAGAAATCGTCATCAGATCTTCAATGGAGTACTCACGATAATGATTTTCACTTTGCTTTTCGGGATGTAAGATCCCTTTATCTTCCCAATACCGAAGCGTCGATGCTGGCACATCAAAAAACTGGGAGATCTCTCCTATTTGAAACAAGTGGTCCCTCACATCCTTTCCTGTTGCTATAGTAGCACGCTTTTTGTTGACATTCAAGCAACTTGAAGGTTTATACTATGCACAGGAGGACATTTTTATGGAAAACACATTGATCTTTTCTTCTGAAGAAGAAGTTTGTTTCGGGAAGCTCTTAAAATATATCATCCCGACCTACCTGACCTCTCTGTTCAACACAGTCTATACCATCATTGACGGCATCTTTGTTTCCGCATATGTCGGAACCGATGCGCTGGCCGCCATAAATATCGTCTACCCCCTTGTAAATGTACTGACCGGCATTGCATTGGCATTCGCCACAGGCGGCAGTGCGGTTGCAGCTTTGCATATTGGCGGCGGGAGAAAAGATCGGGCAGATCGTTCCTTTTCCGGCAGTATCGCCGCTTCCATTCTTCTGGGCAGTTCGGTTTCCCTGATCATCATTTTAAATCTGTCCAAGATCCTGACCCTGCTTGGTGCTACCGATTTGACGATGGTGGACTGTAAAATATATGCGCTCTGGTGGTTGTGGGCAGCACCGGTCGTCGTTGGAAAAGAACTGTTCACCTACTTTATCCGGGTGGACGGTTCGCCTGCATACAGTTTTGCAACAGCATTGTCTGGCGGTGTTCTGAATATTATTTTAGACTATATCCTGGTCGGGCAAATGCAAATGGGGATCCATGGGGCTGCACTTGCAACGATTTTGGGTCTGATCTTGTCATTTTGCATGGGTGTTTATTATTTTTGCCGCAAAAACAAGTCCATTTCTGTTACCTTGTATGGCCTATCCATGCGGGACGCACTATATTGCATGGTGAATGGTGCATCTGAGTTTGTAGATCAGATCGCAATCGCAATTACAACGGTCGTATTCAACCGTACTGCACTTGCCTTTGCCGGGGAAAACGGCGTTGCAGCGGTTTCCATTATCATGTATCTGCAATTTCTGTTTATTGGTATTTATTTTGGGTTTTCCATGGGCCTTGCCCCACCGTTGAGCTATGCGTATGGAGATGGAAAGCTGAATATTTGCAGGAAGTTAGAACGGTATGCACATCTCTTTTTTGCAATCGTGCCAATCATTCTCTATCTGCTGACCTACTTTCTTGCACCGGTGGGCGTATCCTGCTTTGCGGAACAAACCAGCCCTGTATTTTCCATTGCCGTATCCGGAATGCGAATCTACGGACTTGGCTTTCTGTTTTCCGGGATCAATATTTTCGCTGCCGTCCGGATGATGGCATACGGAAAAGGATATTGCTCAGGACTGATCACATTTCTTCGCTCGTTTGCACTGCTGCTTTTGTTTCTGATCGTTCTGCCGATGAACTTTGGCCTGACTGGCATATGGCTGGCTGTTCCCGCAGCCGAAGCAATGACTCTCCCTGTTGCTGTATGGTTTCTGAGGCCGGTCCAAAAGTGATTGCTATAGACAGCCGTGGAAGGGCGGTGAAAAACAGAGTTCAGGCTGAGAACATGAAAAAGGCAGGGCACCACCGCCATGGTGATACCCTGCCTTTGTTCATTTTTGTTCGAGTCCCGTACCGTCCACCACAAAAAAATCCCCAGACCAAATGGTCTGGGGATCGTGGTGGAGCATTCTCCACAGCACTCGAACCTTTATGCAGGCATCTCGTTGCTGCGTTCGGTACGCTTCAAGCCAAGAAACGGCGGGACATCAGCGCGTTTCAACCCCTGCTCATGAGCCTTTTGAGTTGATACTCATGCAGGGCAACAGCTTCTACGAAGAACCTGTCTTTTTCGGAAGCGTGCGGATAATCCACATGGAAGCGTTTACAAACAATGTTAAGCCGGTCAAACAGTTCAATCGTATCGCTTGACATCCGTTTGATTTCAATATCCATAGTAAAACACCTTTCCCCAAAATGCCAAAAATGTAAAGAGCAAGAACCGTCCCGTGACCACAAATTTTCAATTCTTGAAAATGTTGCGTTCCTCCGGGACTGCACTTCTGCAACACTCCCGCATTTTGAAGTAGCCCTTGTCGGGGCGAGGCCCCTCTATCTTGCTGCGCAAGACCGGGCTGCCACTCAAACGCCCCGCTGGGGCGTTCGTTGCTTCGCAAACGCGGTCTTGTTGGGGCGTGCCTGCTCCAAACCCTGCTGGGAAGGAGTATGGCAAACAGGAACTTGTCGGGGCAAAGCCCCTCCATCTTGCTATGCAAGACCGTTCTGTCGCTTAAAAGCCCCACTGGGGCTTTCATTGTTCTGCTTCGCTCCACAAACGCGAATTTTCAA
>OOCP01001202.1_pt1 | contig 28049 bp, 20 predicted proteins | sample 1671511 | NCBI WGS metagenome assembly OOCP01 (sample SAMN06348164, study PRJEB24527) | human gut metagenome | biome: human gut; feature: ankylosing spondylitis patient; material: feces | host: Homo sapiens | place: China | collected 2015-10 | reverse complement strand
CCTGTTGCTGGAAGGAAAGACGGGGGATGCATGGTATGCGCGCGGCAGGAAGAGGGCGCTCATGCGGACGGCGGCCTTTTTCGGGACGATCGCCATTCTGACGCCGCTGCTTTTCGTCGCACCGCAGGTTTTCCTGACGGAGCGCTTCCTGCCCGGATGGGCGCCGCTCCATATCCTGCTTGCCGGGTTTTGGGCCTCGTGGGTGGCATCGCGGCTTGGGGACAGGGATGCCGCGCCGCGTACGCGCTTATTCATCTGGCGCCTGTTCTCGGTGGTCTTTTTCGTACAGCTCGCCCTCGGTCTTGCCGGATACGGCCTGTTCCTCATGACCGGGAACCTTCATCTCCCCGTGCCGGGCATGATCCTCGCGGCCCCGCTATACCGTGGCGGCGGGCTGTTCATGCCGATTCTGTTCGGCGTCTCCGTACTGCTGGCCGGGGCTGCGTGGTGCAGCCACCTGTGCTATTTCGGGGTCTGGGATACCGTGGCGGCCTCCGGGCGCAAGGCTGTCCCGCCTCCGCGTTGGATGTCTCGCCTCCGGCTGGTTTTCTTTGGGCTCATGCTGGCAGTCCCCGCCGTCCTCCGGTTGTCCGGCGCTCCGACCGGGGTCGCCGTTGCGCTCGGTTTGGCGCTGGGCCTGCTGCTCCTGCCCGTTGCGGTGCTGTTGAGCCGCCGGTACGGTTCCGCCTGCTATTGCCTTGCCGTATGCCAGCTCGGGCTGGTGGCGAACTGGCTCGGCAAGATCGCGCCGTGGCGCATCCGGCGGACCGATGCCTGTATGCACTGCCTCGCCTGTATCCGCGTCTGCCGATACGGTGCGCTGACTCCTGAACGGTTGAAGGAGGGACGCCCGGGCCCAGGATGCACGCTGTGCCGGGACTGCCTCTCCGTCTGCCGTCATGGAGGGCTGGCCGTGACCCTGTACGGAAAAACGTGCGGAGCCGCTGAATCCAGTTTCGTGGTGCTCCTCAGCATCATGCATACCGTATTCCTCGCCGTCGCCCGCGTATGACGCCGTAGAGCTTTTAACAGGCGGAAAGCCATTGCTTTTGGGGAGGTTCCTTTGGGGGCTCTCCCCGTTTCTTATGGCTTCCGTAGTGGTATGGAATTTCGGGGGATTGGGCTGGTTGGAATGGGCTTTTTTTCGGCGTTGTCCCACGAGAAAGCCCCGGCTTGGGAGAAAAAGCCGGGGCTGGTCCCTTCCGGGCGCAGGGACGGGGCAAGAGGGCGTTACTTCGAGCTGAAGTTGGGGCCCTGCCTGAATTCGAGGAGCAGGTGCCAGTCGGGGCACCCCGCCGCGAGCTTGCCCTGCGGCTTCAGATCCTTGCCCGCAAAGGCGGGGAAGTCCTTGCCGTAGCGGTAGGCCCGGTGCACCTGCGTTTCGGGATTGTCGTCACGCTTCACGCAATAGGCCTGATCGTCGGTGGAGATGGGATTGTTGTATTCCCAGACCACCTGCTTGTCCGGGGTGACTTCGAAAAGATGCCCGTTGTTGGTGGAGGTGATGAACCAGTTGCCGTTGGGGAGTTTCTGGGCCGCTGACTGGAAGTCGGAATAGAAACTGTTGTGATCCTTGGTTTCGTACTGCCAGACCACCTGATTGGTGGCGGGATTGATTTCCATGACGGAGCTGCGGTTGGCGCTGGGGCGATGCGTGCCGTTGTTGAAGATGGAAATGTTGCCGTTGGGCAGCCACTCCACGTCGTGCGAGCCGAAAAGCACCTGATCGCCGTCGTCGTGGTAGCCGGAAGGCGCCTTGCCCATGCCGTGGGTGGCGGGGTTGCCATAGCGCCAGACGATCTTCTTGGTCTTGCGGTCGATGATATAGATTTCACCGAAGTCGCGCGAGTTGACCGCGTATTGATCGGTCTTGGCATTGTAGCGGACCGAATTCCAGTGGGTCCAGTCGGCGCGGGCGAAATAGCCCATGCTCAGGGGCAGATGCCAGTTGATGTCGATCTGGTCGGGGCCTGTCCCGATGTTGTCCCACACATGCCATTCCCACGCGATTTCACCCTTGGGCGTGACTTCAAGGATGGCGTCGGGCCAGATGCCCTGAAGCGGCTGGCCGTCGGGCCCTTGTCCTGGTGCGGGCATTCCGTTGCGGCTGAGGGCCTTGTCCTTGGGATCGCGGCCCTTGGCGAGGGCTTCGTCATACGTCTTGTTTTCCCAGATCAGGATGGCGGTGTTGCCGTTGGGCAGGCGATCGAAACCGTGGTGCGCGATCTGGCGCGGATTGCTGACCTTGTATTCCCAGACCACCTTGCCGTCCCACGCATACTCGCGGAGCAGGCCGTACCAGCCGCCGAAGTTCACGGGGCTGCCGGCGATCTTCTCCGCGCGGAGCAGGTTCCCGTTGGGAAGCAGTTCCGCATAGAAGGCGGGATGGTCATGCTTCCAGGTATGGACAATATTGCCTTCCATATCGATGAGGTAGGTCTTTCTGCTGCCTGGATCCTGGATTTTGTCCACAATCCATGAAGAAACCTTGGTGTGCGGCGTGAACAGCGTGTAGCCGTCGTAGGCCTTTGCCTTGTCATAGGCCAGCAGCCCGAGGGGGCCGGTGATGGCCTCGTAAGCGCTTGCCGGGGCTGAGAGCATGAACAGGGACAGCAGGGCCGTAGCCAATGAGGTAAGCCTGAACGTGGAGACGCTCCTTCTCTTTCGGCCGCGCCCGGCACTGTGGGCGCGGCCTTCCGCCGTTCCTCGCGGCGGAGGGTGGACCGCGGGCCGCCCGGGGGAGACCCGCGGCGGAATCCTTACAGAACCATCTTCCAGTAAGGGATGGCGAGGAAGAAGAGGAAGATGCCGGTGAGGACCATGCGGGCCGCGAGCACCTTCAGCATATCCTTGAAGAGCATGTAGCCGGAGCTGAAGAAGTAGAGGATAACGGCGTATTCATAAGGGAAAAGGTAGTTGTCGAGGCCGTACTGGAACGAATAGAAGAGGATGCGCGGGTCCATGTTCATCTGTATGCCGAGCTCGGTGACGGGAGACGTCATGGTCGTGGTGGCCGCGAGCGGGGTCAGGAGGAAGTTGGCCAGCGCGCCGAGCACATAGGAGGCCAGGCCGGCGGTTGTGGTGGTCATGCCGTGCAGATAGGGCAGGGTGTTGTTGGCGATCCACGTGGTCACCTTGAGGAAGCCGCCGGCGCTGCCGATGGTCATGCAGCCCATGATGAAGAAGAGGGGCGCGAAGTTGACCTTGCTGAACTTGGGGCCGTCGAGGAGCCGGACGCCGGGGAGGAAGGCCGCAAAGGTGACGCCGATGAGCACCAGCCCGGCGGCGACGCCGTGCAGCTTGTCCGTGGCGAGCAGGATGAGGGTAACGAGCATGAGGATGGCGGCGCGCTTCTGTTCGGACGTCACCGGGCCGAGTTCCTGATACTTGGTCTGCAAGGTGGCGCGCAGGGCCTGCCGATCCACCTTGGAAGGGAGGATCAGCATGACCAGCCCCACAGACATGAAGGTATACAGCATACCGGGAAGGAAGTTATGCATGGCGTATTCCATCCATGTGCTGCTGATGCCGGAAGCTTTTTGCAGCAGGCCCATGCCGAGCACGAGGTCCGCGCCGCCCGTGAGGTAGCACAGTTTGGTCGACGCCACGGCGAGGCAGCAGGTAAGGATGACGGCGGTGGCTTCGCGGCCCTTGGCCTTGAAGTCCAGTGCGTCGCACAAGCTGATGCCGATGGCGCAGAAGATGGCGGCCTTGCCTGTGATGGCCGGGACGAGCGGGGCCACGATGGATACGGCGAGGGTAATGCCGATAAGAGTGCCGGTGAAACTGCCGCCCATGCAGCGCACGCAAGTCAAACCGATGCGCTTGCCGAGGCCTGTTTCCTGTAGGATCTTGCCGAGTGCGAAACCGCCGATGACGATAAGGGGCACTTCAGAAAGCCACGGAGAATATACAACCTGCTGTTTGACGCCGCACAGGACAATGTAGAGTACGGGAAGGATAAGGCCAACGGCAATTTCATTCATTGCATCCATAGCCCAAATGCAGATGGCCCATGTCGTAATGGAAAGGAAGAGGGCCATATGGTGCGTGACGGTTTGCCCGTCTATGGGCATTGCCCAGTAGACAATCAAAGGTATCGCAAAAGATATGAGCCACTTTAAAGCCAGAGAACAGTTTTTTCCCGTCATCGGCAGAGTCATGATCTTCTCCTCCAGAGAGTGGTACGGAAAGCTTGAAGTGACTCTAGCTGTAAAAGAGAATACGTGATGTAACGGTTGCTACATTTTTCTCAAGGACGGATATTTTTTGTCTCCTATGAAGAAAAAGTTGTACAGGCCGGGCCCGGAAAGGATTGCCCATGCGGTGAGAGTGATGTACAACCCGTTGTCGATAAAACTTTTTTGTTGGGCAACGTATCTGGTTATTCGCCTTGTACGGGATAATGGCGTTTGCGCACAAGGAGGCCCCTATGGAGATGAATGACGCGAAACTGATAGAATTCACCCATATACCACCGGAAGCCGGCGTGTGGCGCCAGGTTCTGGATCTCGGTACGCGCCTCCGTTTTCGCAAGGGTGAGGAAATCATGCACGGCGGGGAAAAAGGCGAATACCTCTATTATGTGCACCAGGGGGAAGCCCGGCTGATGCGGACGACGCTCGACGGGCGTGAAAAGATCCTTATGTCCATGCGTTCAGGGACGGTAACGGGTGAAACGCCGTTTTTTGACGAGGTCCCGGCGCGGAGTTCCATCGTGGCGGGAACGGATTGCGTGGTGTATGCCTTCTCCCGTGATTGCGTGCTTCACGAGATCCTTCCAAACTATCCCGCCCTGACGCTGGCGCTGCTGCACTCCCTGGCTTCCAAAGTCAGGGTGTTGTGCAACCAGTCGGTAAGTCTGAGCCTTGAGGAGCTGCCCCCGCGCATTTGCCGATTCCTGCACCTACGCATGCGGGACGACGGGGGCGCTCCGAATCCCCGCGTGTCGCCGGGGCTGAACCAGCAAGAGCTGGCGAACCTGCTCGGCGTGCATCGGGTGACGCTCAATAAGGCCCTGCGCGAGCTGGAGCGGGAAGCGGTGCTCGGCCCGTACTCGCGGGATGAGGTGTACATCGTGGATATGGAACGTTTTCACGAACTGTCTTTAAAATAGCAAAGGCGGGGCGCTGCCGAGGAGAACTTTTTTTGAGGAGACGGGACGGCCTACCCCATAGAAAAATCGCCCCGGATCGGTCCGATCCGGGGCGATTGATTTTGGACTGGGGTCAGTTCGCGGGAGCGGGCTGGGCCGCAGGAGCCGTTTCCGCTGCGGGAGCCGGTTCTTCAGGGGCGGGCAACGGCGTGGCTTGCGGTTCCGTGGCGGCGGGTGCTTCAACGGGAGTGGAAGGTGCGGGAGCGGCCTGCTCGTCAGTTGCCGGGGCGTCCGGTCCGGAAGGCTGCACGGGCGTTTCAGAAGGCACCTTCTCCGTTGCCGGATCTTCCTGAGCCGGAGCGGGCTCCACAGGTGTCTCCACGGCCACAGGAGCGCCAGCCGCCGCATAGTACGTCATCGGAGCCGTATAAACCAGCACCAGGAACGTCAGGACAAGCAAGGCGCCTCCGGCGAAGGAGCGGTTGAGCCCCTTCCAGAGGATGATGCCGAGCAGAACGAGCCCGCAGGTCTGCACCAATGCCGCGGCCAATGCCAGCGGCGTGGGCTGCAAGGCGGAAAGCGGCGCGGGGAGTTCGCCGAGGAACAGCGGATAGATGTTCGCTGCGGCGAAGAGGAGGCCGAGGGCAATCAAGAGGATTGCCAGCAGGAGGAAAAAGCCGCGGCTGCCGCGCGCGGAAAGGTTCAGTACGCCCTGAGCGGTCAGGACGGCCAAAGGCGGCAGGAGGGGCATCAACAGCACGGGCATGTTCGCGCCAAGCAGGGCGAGGACCGCAAGCGTCACGATGGCGCTGCACCACAGCCAGCCTTGGCCGGGGCGTTGCTTGCGGTTGACCACGATACCCTTGAAGAAGGTACCGATCCGTCCCCAGGGAAGGAACAGCAAGAGCAGCGTCCAGGGAAGCCAGAGGACGGCAAGCAGGGCCACGATGATCCATGAGTCTTGCCCCTGCAGCTTCCATGCTTCGAGGACGGGGGCCAGATATTCGTTTTCGAGGAGGGTCTTCAGCAGTTCGCGTCCGCCGTCGCCGAAAGCGATGAACGTACCCCATGCGAGGAGCAGGACAAGCAGCAGCCCGAACGCCAGAGCGCCGTCGCGTGCCCCGGCCCGGCGGAATGTTCCGCGCCAGAGGAGGAATACGAGGCTGACAAGCAGCGGAAGGACGAGGCCAAGCAGGCCTCCGGCCAGCGTGGACAGGGCGACAAGCGCGAAACCGGCAAAGAGCCATAGGGGGGCGAATGCCTTGATCCATCCGCGGTACAAACAGATGCCGGCAAGGGTAAGGATGGCCGTGAACAGCATGTCGCTGCCTGAAATCCGGGGCAACCCCATACAGGCGAAACCGGTCAGAAGCACCAGGCCGGAAGCGAAGGCCGTGCGCCTGTCGTTGCCGGTGGCCCGGGCCAGAGCCCATGTCAGAAGGATCAGGAAGAGCGCGGACAGGGCGGAGGCGAGGGGCAGGAGCTGGACCGGGTAGCCGCTGATCTGCTCGAGCCCGGTGGTTGGCTGCACGCCGGGGATATACGCCGCCAAAGACAGGCTGTCGATGCCGGGGATGAGGCTTAAGGCGCTCAAGAACCAGTGGTAGACCGGATAAAGCTCGGGGGAGGGCAGGCCGGACGCGGCGACGCCGAACAGGCCGACGCCCAGATTATGCAGCGCGTGCAGCTCCCGTCCCATAAAAGTCGGCATGGATTGAATAAGCCAGAAAAGAATCAGGACCAGTGGGCCGACGGAGGCGAGCCCGTTGAAACAGCGGGAAGCGAAGCTGGATGTTTGCGGCTGGGCTTCCGGGGCGGGCGACCTGGATACCTTGGCGGCTTTGGGCGCGGGGGCCGCTTTTTCCTCCTGAACGGGGGAAGGTTTGGCGGGAGCCGGTTCCGCCGGGGGCGGCGTTACGGTTTCTGTTTCCGGGGCCGGTGAGGGCTGTGCATCCGTATCCGTGGCCGCCGTTTCCGTCACGGGAGCGACCGGTTCCTCGGAGACGGGCTGGACGGGAGCGGACTGCTGTTCCGCGGAGGCGTTCGGCTCGTCTTTCTGAACGGGGGTATCTGTGCTCATATCTGCTCCTTCGATAGGATTGCAAAACAGCTATCGGGGGAGACTGTATCCGAGAATCGGTCCGGCGTCAGCAAAAGAATCCCCCGGGAACGCCGGGACGCGTCACGAGCCGAACTGCGCCATCCTCCGCCCCGATTCGCGGTAGTGTTCGCGGAGCGACTCTTCCACCGTGGCGGGGTTACGGGTCTGCACGGCTTCGAAAATATCCCGATGCCGATCCACGAATTCCTGCGGAGTGAACAAGACGTTCCAATGGTTATAGAACAGAAATTTGGAGATGTTCGTACAGGCGGAACGGGCCATCTCCACGAGCCGCCGGTTCGCGCAATGGGCGAGCAGGGCGCTGTGGAAGGCGTCGTCGACTTCGGTGAACTCGTACAGGCCCCCCACTCTGGGCGCAAGGCGGGCCATATGCTCGATCATGCCCGAGAGCCGGGCGAGGTCCACGTGGTTCATAAGCGGCAGGGCGGCGGCCACACCCGCGCCTTCAAGGATGCCGCCGATTTCGTATTCGTTCTCTATTTCCTGACGGGTCATCTTGCGGATGTACTTCCCCTTCTGCGGTTCCGACGTGATCAGGCCGTCCTGCGTGAGGATTTGCAGCGCCTCGCGGATTGGTGCGCGGCTGATGCCGAGGCGTTCGGAAAGGATGACTTCCTTAACTTGCTCGCCGGGAGCGAGTTCGCCGTCAAGTATGCAACGCTTGATGAACTCGACAACCTGGCCGCTGTATGTCTGGCGTTTGAACGTGTGCATGACTTCTCCTTCGAAGGGCACATGACGAAAAGGTTCGTAAGGCGTTTCGCAGTGATCGGAAAGCGTGTATCGGGAGAGGCAAGGCGGATAGCATTCTCGATGTGTTTTTCTACAGAATTACTGCATTCTGTAACGGAAATAGGCGCTACGTCAAGATGTTGAAGGACCTTTGTTACAGAAGGGGTATAGAAAGATACATACTGTCTCCATGCAACAAACGGCGCGGGAAACGTTTCAATGCCGTTGCCCGCACCTCAGGGGCTGCAATGCGGGAACGCATTGCAGTAACCGGCCTGCCGTGTGCCGATGGGAAGGGAGCGTATCAGTCGTTGGAGACGAGCAAGGGGTTTTCGTCGTCGGGATATGTGACGATGAGCGAGCGGAACGCGTCCTCTTCAAACAGAAAAGCTTCGACGACAAGCGGATCAAACTGTGTCCCGCGGCCTTCCACGATGATGTTCCTGGCGGTTTCGTGGTCGAAGGCGGGTTTGTACACCCGCTTGGAGATCAGCGCGTCATAGACGTCGGCGAGGGCCATGAGCCGCCCCACGCGGGGGATTTCCTCTCCCTTCAGGCCGCGGGGATATCCTTTCCCGTCCCAGCGCTCATGGTGCGTATAGGCGATGACCGCGCCAAGGCGCAAAAAGTCGTTGTGCCCGCCCATGCGCTTTTCCGCCCAGCTCAGGGTCTGGTAGCCGAGGGTGGTGTGCTTCTTCATCTCGTTGAATTCGGCTTCCGTGAGCTTGCCGGGCTTGCGGAGGATGCTGTCCGGAATGCCGACCTTGCCGACATCGTGCAGAGGGGCGCAGACGCGGAACAGCTCGATGGTGTCGTCATCGTCGTCCCAGATATCGGGACGCATGAGCCGCAGGCGCTTGGCGAGGATTTCCACGCCGTGCTGCGTACGGCGGACGTGCGCGCCGGTTTCGTTATCGCGGGTTTCCACGACCGAAGCGAGACATTCCACCGTCACGGAACGGGAAAGATACAGTTCCTTGGTGCGTTCCTTGACCAGCGAATTGAGCTCATCGTTGTATTTTTTGAGCGCGACGTGATTCGATACCCGCGCCCGGACGAGGCGGGGCTGGAAGGGCTTGGCGATGAAGTCCACGGCCCCGAGATCGAGCCCCTTGGCCTCGTGTTCCTCGTTCCCCATCGCGGTGATGAAAACGACGGCGATGTTGCTCGTGAGGGGATCGGACTTGAGGCGGCGGCAGACTTCGTAACCGTCCATATCAGGCATCATGATATCCAAAAGGACGATGTCGGGGCGGGGCTCGGAGAGCGCCAGCCTCAGGGCTGTGGCACCGTTGGTGGCAACGCGGACGGTGTACTCGCCGCGCAGGAGATCATCCAAGATGCGGATATTGGCAATGGTGTCGTCGACGACGAGTACCACGGGTTTCTTAGGATAGCCCATTCGGTTCTCTCAATTCCAGATCCAAAAGCTGTGCAAGGTGCAAAAGGCCGCTTTCGGCCTTCTCGAAATCGAAGGTATCAATGGCGTGCTGGATTTCGTTCGTTTCCGCCCCGCACTGCCCACCAAGAAAACGCCTGACGGATCCGAAGGCTTCGCGCGCGGCCGTGTTGTACTGCCGGATGAGCAGGAGGCATTCGCACAGCGCCGGTTGCAGCTTGCGGACATCCAGATTTTCTCCGGCGGCGGGAATGCTCAAAGGGGCTTCGGGGTACGCGGCGATGGCCTGCCCTGCCGCCGCAAGGACACTCTCGGCCGTTGTAACGTAGCCGTATAGGGTGTCAAGAAGGTTGTCGACATTTTCTGCGGAACCCCCTTGCAGGCACTGCTCGAGCTCCACAAGCTGCGTATACAGATCCGTTGCGCCGACGTTGCCGCTGATGCCCTTCAGTTTGTGGACGGACGCCCGGATGGAGGGCATATCGTCCCGCAGCCGGGCCTGCCTGATCTCGGCGTCGGCTTCGGCAAGCTCGCGCCGGAAATCGAACAGGAGACTGACGTACAAGGGAAGGTTGCCCATGACCCGATCAAGCCCTTGCCGTACGGAAAAACCGGGGAGGTGCTCAAGTTCTTCCCGTATGGCGTGCCCCGCCTCGACGCGGGGCCTGGGTTCCGGTGAGGGAGCGGGGGCTTCGCCGGAGAGCGTGGCATGGCGGTTGAGGGCCGTTTGCATGGCCTGCATGTCGAAAGGCTTGCGGAGGACGGCGGTGAAGCCTTTTTGGAGGAGCGCCTCTTCCTCTTCCGGTGAGGAAATGGCCGTGCAGGCGATGATGGGCAGTTCGCCGTAGCGGCTGTCGCTGCGGAGGATATGCGTGAGGGTGGCTCCATCCATGACGGGCATTTCCACATCCGTGAACACAATGGCATAATGCCGGGTGCGGATAAGGCGGAGCGCCTGAAGGCCGTTGTCGGCGGTATCCGCTTCGGCTCCGAGGGCGAGCAGGATTTCGGCACCGATCTGCTGATTGATGCTTTCGTCGTCGACGAACAGCGTGCGCGGCGTATGCTCTGGCTGGTGCATGGGGTACCTCGGGGCGGCGCTCAGCGCCGGGGAGAGCGGCCGTCCCGGTGTATCCAGCGCGCGAGGGTGGAAAGGAGGACGGAAGGTTCAATGGGTTTGGCGATATAATCCTGCATACCCACGGAAAGGCTCTTTTCCCGGTCGCCGTTCATGGCGTGGGCGGTCATGGCGATGATGGGCAGGTTGTCGAACCGGGCGTATTCCCGCAAGATCCGGGTGGCTTTCAGCCCATCCATGCCGGGCATCTGAATATCCATGAGCACGGCATCGTAGCCGCCTTCCCAGAGTTTTTCCACTGCTTCGAGGCCGTCCCCGGCGGGCTCCACGCTGACGCCGCTGGATTGCAGGATTTCGTTGGCGACCTGCCGGTTGATGGCGTTGTCCTCCGCCAGCAGCACCCGCGCGCCCATAAGTTCGGGGAAGGGGGCGGCGGACGGTTCGGCCCGATCGGGCCTGTCCTGCGGCTGCTCGGCCTCAAGCAGTGCCGAGATGAGGGAGGAGGGCGTAACCGGCTTTGTGATGAGCCGCATGGGAATGTCTTTCCCTTCCCGGATATGGGCAAGGACATCGGGCCGGTCGTGGATGGTGGCCATGAACAGGATGACGGGCCGTTTGGGAAGTGCCGCGCAAATGGCTTGTGCCGTATCCTTGCCGTTCATGCCCGGCATCAGCCAGTCAACGAGGGCGACGCGATAGGGCCTTCCCTCGCGCGCGGCGTCGCGGCAGAGCCGTACGGCCTCTCCGACCGAGGCCGCCGATACGGGATCAAGCTGAAATTCCCGGAGCATACCGCTGAGGATGTTCCGAGAGAGTTCATTGTCGTCAACAATGAGGATGCGTTCTCCATGCAGCGGATGGGAGGGGAGGAGCAGGCGGCGTTCCGGGACGGCCACCGTGCCGAACTCCGCCGTAAAGATAAAGTCGCTGCCATGCCCCGGCGTGCTCCTCACATGGATTTCCCCGCCCATGAGGTTCACGAGGCGTTTGCAGATGGCGAGCCCCAGCCCCGTGCCGCCGTAGCGCCGGGTCGTGGAGTTGTCCGCTTGCGTGAACGATTCGAAAAGGTTGCCGATCTGTTCGGACGTCATGCCGATGCCCGTATCGCTGACGGAGAAGCGGAGACGTGTTTTGCTCCCTTCGTGGCGCTCCTGCGTGACGGAAACAAGGACGTGGCCGGACTGTGTGAACTTGATGGCGTTGCCTACGAGGTTCAGCAGGATCTGGGAAAGCCGGAGCGCGTCCCCTTCCAGTACCGGTGGGACGTCCGGGCTGATCCGGGACAGCAGCTCAAGCCCCTTTTCGGCGGCGCTGAGATCCGCAATGGAGGCGACCTCTTCCAGCACTTGTTCCAGTTGGAAGTCGGCATGTTCCATTTCGAGCTTGCCCGCTTCGATCTTGGAGAAATCCAGAATGTCGTTGACAATGCGCAGCAGGGTGTTCGCCGATGTGCTGATCTGGGTGAGGTAGTCCCTTTGGCGGGACGTGAGCTCGGTTTGCAGCGTCAGATGGGTCATGCCTATGATGCCGTTCATGGGCGTACGGATTTCGTGGCTCATGTTGGCGAGAAAATCGCTCTTGGCGCGTGAGGCCGTTTCGGCTTCCTCTTTGGCCAGCACGAGCTGCTTCTCCAGCTCTTTATTCTGGGTATCGTCGACCAGCCAGCAGATGATGCCCGGGGCGCCTTCATACTCGGTGCGGGTATAGGTGACCCGGAGGTGATGCGGCTGGCCCTGCGCGTCCCGGCTTTTCAGGGCAATGTCGGTGAGCGTGTCTTCAAGCGTGGGGAGCATGGCGGCGGCTTCGCGCAACTGGGGATAGACGCGGGCCACATCCATTTCCTCGCGGAGATCCATCAGTTCCCGAGCACGGGGGTTGCTGTACCGGATGAAACCTTCCACCGCGATAAGCACGCCGATTGGGCTGGTCTTCAACAGCTTTTGGGCAAAGGCAAGCTGCTCGGAAAGCTTTTTTTCCAGCAGCTTCTGCGTGGTCATGTCGGCGCTCAGGCAGAGGACGGCATCCGTTTTTTCATCCTCCTTGCGCAGGGGGACGAGCGTCGTCTGGTAGTAGGCGGTTTTCCCATCCGCATCGGTGCGGGAGTGGGGGAACATACGGGGTTCGCCGGACTCCAGGACGTCCCTCAACACTTTTTCGGAAAGCACGCCTGAAGCCACGGGGAAATCCGTTCCGGGGACGCCGTCGAGGGCCGTTTGCTCCGTAAACCCGAAGATGCTTGCGCACATGGCGTTGAGCTTGCGGCAGCGGCAGGAGGAATCGAACAGGCAGACGGCGGCGGGCAGGTTCTCTAGGAGGGAATTGAGCATGGCTTCCGTGTTCCGCCGGACGAGGACTTCCTTGCGCACTTTGCGGAGCATGAACAACGCGGTCAGTACGATGCCGAGGGCGATGAGAATGACCGTGGCGGTCATTTCCCAGAACAGGTTCCAGGCGATTTCCGCCGAGCGCTGGACGTTGAACCAGCGGTTATGGAAATCCTGCGAGGCCGTGGGGGGAATGCCATCCAGCGCCTTGTCGAGGATGGCGGCAAGCTGCGGCCAGTCCTTGCGGACGCCGATCCGTATGGGCAAACGGTAGGGCGTCACCGCGGCGACGATAACCTGGGGGATATTATTCAGCCGTATGACGTGGGTTCCCGCGTCGAGGATTTCAAAGACGGCGTCGACTTGCCGCCGTTCCAGCATCTCCAAGGCTTCTCGTGTGGTCCGGGCCTCCACAGCCCTGATTTCCGGAGAGGTGTCCTTCAATATGTCCAGCAAGCGCTCCCCTACTGCGGCCACCCGTTTTCCCTTCATATCTTGGAGGCCATTGACGAACGGCGCATCGTTCATCATGAACAGCACGAGGGGCAGCTCAAGGTATGGCCGGGTGAACAGCATGGTTTTACGCGATTCCGGCGTGTCGACGGCGGAGAGGTGCACGTCAAGCTTGCCTTCGCCGAACGGAAGGTGCAGCCCCGTATCGGGGACAGGGTGCGCCACAAAGCGGATCCCGAGCGTTTTTTCAAGCCAGTTCGCGTAGTCGCTGGCGATGCCTTCCTGTTTCCTTTCGGAAGAGAGCGCTTCGAACGGCAGGCGTGAAGCGATGACGCCCAGACGCAGTTCGGGGTGCTGGGCCAGCCAGAGTTTTTCATCCGGGGAGAGGAGGAGTTCGGTTTCGGAGAAAGCCGCGAAGGAGAACGTCAACACAAACAGAAAGGACCCCAGCATCGTTCGGAGGGCGGGGAAAAGAAAACGGCGGAACGTGTGAGAAGGCATGGCATGTCTGCGTGTTGACGTGGAAAGAGGACCAATGGAAAGATATTTTCAGTAATTTGTATTATAAACTCATTTAGGGTATCAAGCAACCGCACCCGCAGACATTTAAAAAGGATATTCCCATGCCCCACGAAACCACGCACCGATTCCTTGCCTCGGAATTGCCGGTCGCCGAACCGGAATCCTGCCTGTTCCATGTGTTGCCCGTGCCTCTGGAGGCTACGGTGTCGTATGCCGGAGGGACGGCGCGGGGCCCGGAAGCCATTCTTGAGGCTTCCGATCAGCTTGAATTGTGGGATGGCGAATCCGTCCCCGCCGAAGCGGGCATTTATACGTGGCCAGCCGTCGACATTTCCGGTTCTCCGGAAACCGTGCTCGGCAGGGTGGAAGCGGCGGTCGGGGGTATCCTCGATTGCAATGGGCTGCCCGTGCTGCTTGGCGGCGAGCATACCGTCACCTACGGCGCTCTCGCGGCGCTGAAAAAGCGGTTCGGGACATTCGGGATCATCCAGTTCGACGCGCACGCGGACTTGCGCGACAGCTATGAGGGGAGCCCGTGGAGCCATGCGTGCGTCATGCGGCGTGCGGTCAAGGATTTGGGGCTGCCGCTGGCCCAGTTCGGCGTGAGGGCCATGTGCCTTGACGAAGTGGAGGCACGCAAGGAACACGGCGTCACATTCCATGATGCGGCATCCATTGCCCGCAGCGGCCTTCCCGAATCACTGCTCCCTCCGGATTTTCCCCGCCAGGTGTATCTGACCTTTGACGTGGACGGCCTCGATCCGTCGATCATGCCCGCGACGGGGACGCCCGTCCCTGGCGGGCTCGGCTGGTATCAGTCGCTCGACATTGCGGAACGGACGCTGTCCGGACGAGATGTCCTCGGGTTCGACGTCGTGGAGCTGGCTCCGGTGCCCGGAATGCACGCTTCCGATTTCGCCGCCGCCCGCCTTGCATACGCCCTCATGGGAATCGTAGCGCGCGGACGCAGGTAAAGCGGGTCAGCCTTACCACGATAACCGTATGAGGAAGGGGAAAGCTTTTCTAAAGAAAAGCCTTCCCCCTTTTTATTTACGGAAAAACAGAACGCCCCGTAAAGGGCGCTCCGGACATTGACGAAAAGGGATTCGATAAACACGAAACTCTTTGAAGTGGGAGGGGTGGGGCTTGGAAGGGGAGGGGGACCTTTCTCGAAAAGGTTCCCCCTCCCCAGTTTCATATCCATCATTCCCCAATCTCACGTCCCCATACGCCGAGGCGATCGATGATGAACTCGGTGATCTGCTGATGCTCGGCCTTGCCCGTGCCTTCGATGCGCATGGGCGCGCCGAATTCAAAGTGGATGGTCTTTTTGACATCCACCGGGCCGAAATCTTTGAGGAGGTTCCCGTTCCCCCACGCATCGGTCTTGAGCGCCACCGGAATGACCGGAACCCCGGCGCGCTTGGCAAGCTTGACGCCGATGGTATTGAAATGCGCGGGGTCGAAAACGGAACTGCGCGTGCTCTGCGGAAAAACAATGACGGAACGGCCTTGCTTGAGCCTCGCCTCGCCGCCCTCGAGCACCGCGACGAGATCTTCACGGGGATTGCTGCGGCCGACGACGATGGGCTCGCGCGACCCGAGCACGGGGCCGAAGAAGGGATACTTCAGCAGGCTTTCCTTCACCACAAAGGTCACGTCCTTCCACGGCTGGATCATGGAAGGCAGCACAAACGTCTCCAACGTGCTCATATGGTTGCCGATAAAGACGCAAGGGCCTTCCAGTGAACGGAAATGTTCCAGCCCGGCGGCTTCGATGCGGCAGCCCACGGATTCGAGCGCGTGCGCGATGCCCTCGCTGCTTTGGGCCCATGCTTCGCCGTCGTATTGATTGCGCATGGCGTTGCAGCCAGCCTTGAACACGATCCAGATCATGGGCGCGTAGAACCCCAGGTTGGGGCTGATGCGGCTCAGGAAAGAAGGGGTACGCGGGGACGTCAGATACCAGTTGGCGTCGAACAGATGGGAAGATGTCGTCATGAGCGGGACCTAACGGTTTTCGGGTTTGGTGCGTTTCAGGCGCTTGCTCCAGCTTGCCAGGCGGGGCTCCTCCCCATATTCCTTGGGCTGGTAGAACACGCGGTTCCTGACCGAGGGAGGGAGGTAGTCCTGTTCCACCCACGCCTGCGGAAAATTGTGCGGGTATTTGTAATCCTTGCCGTATCCCCATTCGCGCTGGAGCTGTGTCGAGGCGTTGCGCAGATGCAGGGGCACGGACTGCGGGCCGTTAACTTTCACCTCCCGCGCCGCGTTGGCGTAGGCCGCGTAGGTGGAATTGCTCTTGCGCGCAAGGGCAAGGTAGACCACGGTTTCCGCCAGCGGGATGTAGCCTTCGGGCATCCCCACAAACTCCACGGCCTGCTGGCAGGCGACGGCCAGCGGCAGGGCCTGCGGATCGGCCAGCCCCACGTCTTCGGAGGCGGACAGGATGAGCCTGCGGCAGATGAAACGCGGATCTTCGCCGCCTTCGAGCAAGCAGGCCAGATAGTACAGCGCCGCGTCGGGATCGCTGCCGCGGATCGATTTGATGAGCGCTGAGGCGTATTCGTAATGGCTGTCCCCATCCTTGTCGTGGCGGGCCATGATCTCGGGCAGGGTGGCCTTGACGTGGGGCAGGTTGCGTTTCTCCTCCGGCAGGGACGAGGCGTACTCCACCAGGTTGAGCATGGTCCGGGCGTCGCCGTGGGCCGCCGTCGAAAGGAAATCAAGGATCTCGTCGTTCAGGGTGACGGAAAGGGCCGCCGCGCCGCGCTTGCCGAGTTCGAGCAGTTCGGGCCGCCCGAGCTGGCGCAGCCTCAGGACGTGCAGCCGCGAAAGCAGCTGGCGGGTCACGCTGAAAGAGGGGGTTTCCGTGGTCGTGGCGATCATGGTGAGATCGCCGGACTCCAGCAGCGGGAGGAAGAAGTCCTGCTGCGCCTTTGAGAAGCGGTGCAGCTCGTCGAGCACAAGGATATCGACGCCGGTAAGCTGGCGCCGGAGCTGCTGCAAACCGGCCTCGGGAGCGCTCAGGCGCAGGACGTTGCCGCCCCGGGCGCGTGCGAGCAGGAGGGCCAGCGTGGATTTGCCGCAGCCCGGAGGGCCGAACAGGAGCAGGCTTGGAAGGCGCGGGCCTTCCAAGAGCGTGGTCAGGCGCTCGGCGAGGTGGCTCTGTCCGACGAAGAGGGCCAGTTCGGAGGGGCGCAGGCGTTCAGGCAGAGGCTGAGACAGGGACATGAAGGCTCCAAGCTTGCCCGCCGGGGCGGGTATCGTTAAGCGTCGGCGCTTTCGAGGACGACTTCGTCCCTGCCGTCGCGTTCTTCCATAAGGACATTGACCTTTTCAGAGCGGGCCGTGTTGATTTTGCGGCCCACGTAGTCGCCGTGGATGGGCAGTTCGCGGTGGCCGCTATCCACGAGGACAAGGAGTTCCACCGTCTTGGGGCGGCCATAGTCGAGGATGGCTTCCAGCGCGGCGCGGATCGTGCGCCCGGTGAACAGCACGTCGTCGACGAGGATGACGTTTTTATTGTCGAGAGGTGTGGTGATGTTGGACTCGCCGATGGTGGGGCGGGCGTGCATCGTGGTCCAGTCGTCCCGGTACAGGTTGATGTCCAGCGTGCCGAAGGGCAGCTTTCGCCCGAGCTTGTCTTCCAGCACCTTGCCGAGGCTGTACAGGGTCAGGTTGATGCGGTGGTCCGTGACGCGGCCCTGCGGGAAGTTGTAGGTCCGGATGCGCTCGGAGCGGTCGCCTGTGCCCACCTGCGCGCGGCGCTGGTCGGCAAGGGCGGCGTTCTGCTCGTCCTGCTTCATCTGGAGGAGGCGGGAGCAAAGAATCTTGAGGCCTTTGGCCTTGTTCTTGTGCTGAGACTTTTCGTCCTGACAGCAGACCACGAGGCCGGTGGGGATGTGGGTCACGCGTACGGCGGAGTCGGTCGTGTTCACGCTCTGCCCGCCGGGGCCGGAGGAGCGGTACACGTCGAAACGCAGATCTTCGGGCTTGAGGTCAAGGTCCACTTCCTCGGCTTCGGGCATGATGGCGACCGTGGCGGCGGAAGTGTGGATGCGCCCCTGCGATTCGGTGGCGGGCACGCGCTGCACGCGGTGGGTCCCGGACTCGAATTTCAGGCGGCTGTAGACTTTGTCGCCGGAAATGAGCGCGATGACTTCCTTGTAGCCGCCGTTGTCGGACTCGCTTTGGCTCATGATTTCGACTTTCCAGCCCATCTTTTCGGCGTAGCGGCAGTACATGCGGAAAAGATCGCCGCCGAAGAGGGCCGCTTCTTCGCCGCCCGTACCGGCGCGGATTTCCAGAATGATGTTCTTTTCATCCAGCGGGTCGGTGGGCAGGAGCAGCACCTTGAGATCATGCTCAAGCTCGGGGAGCTTCTCCTCGATGGACTTGATTTCTTCGTGGGCCATTTCGCGGATATCGGGATCGGCGTCGTTGAGCAGTTCCTGATTGTCGGCGAGGTTCTGCTTCAATTCGCGGTACTGGCGGAAAATGTCCACCACGGGCTTGAGATCCGAGTGGGCTTTGGTCAGCTTGCGGTATCGATCCTGATCGTTGAAAACGGTGGGATCGGCGAGTTCCTGTTCGAGATCCAGGAATTTGCGTTCGAGGCTTTCGAGTTTGGCAAACATCAATGACTCCGGTTGCAGGTAGGGGGCGTCTCAAGGCGCGGCGGGTGCTGGCCGACGGCGGAAGCGAGGGCCGCGACCGCGACTTCGACCTGATCCAGTTCCGGTTCCCTTGTGGTCAGAAGCTGTAAAAACATGCCCGGCGCGCGGAGGATGCGCCCCCAGAACCCGTCGCCCAGACGCGCGGCGTAGCGGATAAGCTCATAGGACAGGGCACTGATGGGAACCATAAGCAGCAGCTTGAAGGCGATAGTGAAAAGATGCTTGGCCACGGCGCTGTCCGGCGTCCAGACAAGGAGCAGCAGCGGGACGAGGACCGTATGCAGCAGGATGGCGATGGACATGACGAACAGCAGGAAGGTCGTGCCGCAGCGCGGGTGCAGGCGGCTGAACCGGATGGCCGACTCGGGCGTCACCGTATCTCCGGATTCGTAGGCATGGATCGTCTTGTGTTCGGCGCCGTGATAGCAGAACACCCGCCGGATGTCCGGGAGGAAGGCGATGCCCACGATGTAGCCGATAAAAATCAGAAATTTAAACAGCCCGTCCCAGATGTGGAACGAAAAACCTTCGACGTCGCCGCCGAGCCCGATCCAGTTCATGATGATCGAGAGCAGGTGAGGCACGACGACGAACAGGCCCACGGCGAACAGAAGCGACACGATGAGGGTAAGGACAAGCTGCCAGTCCTTGAGTTCCTCTCCGGTCCCTTCCGTGCTGCGCTCGGCGGAAAGGTTCAGTGCCTTGATGCCGTTGACGAGGGTTTCTATCAGCGTGGGGAAACCGCGCAGGAACGGTTTTTTGAGCAGCTCGCTGCGGGTGAGGCTGAACCACGGGCGGTTTTCGACGCTGATGTTGCCGTCGGCCGTGCGGACGGCCAGCGCGTAGACGTCGCCGTTGCGCATCATGACGCCTTCCATCACGGCCTGCCCGCCGACGAGCGGCGCGGGGGCTAGGAACGGCAAAAGGCGCCCAAGGCTCATTGGGAATCGTTTCCCGGAACGGGCGGAAGAAACGGACGTGGCGGCCGGACGACCGGTGCGCGTGGACATGGAAAGACCTCGGAATGTCACTCCCTGAACGTGTGTCCCCGGCGCGGTTCCCGACTGGTTGACTTGCGGACTTCGGGGAAGGACGAAAAAAAGGGATGGAACCCGAAGGCCTCCCGGAGGGCGGGCCACCCGCGAGGCGTAAAGGCTGCGCACGAGGCCGGCGCGTTACTTGTTGTGATTGGCGTACTTCTTGCGGAAGCGGTCAATGCGGCCAGCCGTATCGAGGAAACGCTGCTTGCCGGTGAAGAAAGGATGGCAAGCGGAGCAAATTTCCACATGGACGGTTTCTCCTTTAGTGGAGAGGAGTTCTACCTGATTGCCGCAGGCGCAGGTGATCTTGGCCTTGTACACTTTGGGATGAATTTTTTCTTTCATGGTCAGGCTCCTATAAAGTCGGGACTCAGCTATATATACCCTGAAGTGCCGTTTGGCAAGGGATTCTTCCCCGAGGAGGCTTTTGCCTCCGGCTCGGGCGTTCCGGCAAAGATTTTTTTGCATCCGGGCCATTTTTTTCCTTTTTGTCGTGTCATTTATGTATAATGCTTGAAGTTATCATTTTATTGTCTGATTTCGAAGTGTTATCGTTCCACAAAATGGTGGCGTTCTAACTCGGGGGGTGGTAAAAACGCTTTTTGCAATACAAATAAGGGAGGATAGCGCAAAATATCCCGGTGACAACCGCAAAAACAAAGGGTAAAGACCACCGCTGGCACATCTCACTATTCAGGTAAGGAGTCTTTTATGACCAAAGCAGATCTTGTTGACAAAATCCACGCCAAGGCTGGCCTCGGCACCAAGGCCGCAACCGAACAGTTCCTCGACGCGGCCATCAGTGTGCTGTCCGAAACCATCGCCAACGGCGAACAGGTTTCCTTCACCGGCTTCGGTAGCTTCAAGGTCGTCGAACGCAGCGAACGCAAGGGCCGCAACCCCCGCACCGGCGAGGAATGCCTCATCCCCGCTTCCCGCGTCGTGAAGTTCACTCCCGGCAAGGCGCTGAAAGAAGCCGTGAAATAGTGTGTACGGGCGCAGCCTCTTTTCCGGGGCTGTAGTCCCGGAAACGACATCCGGTACATAAATCCCGCGGCCCCGGCTGCGGGATTTTTGCATTCCTGCCCGCAACGGGCCAGATTGTTATTCCTTTTTCCTTGTGCTATTTCTTTGAGATTGCAGTGCCGAATACACGTCGCGCCGTGCCCATAGTCCCGTTTCCGGGGCTCGGGAGCGGCTTTTTTATGTGGCTTCGGCAGGATTTCCGCTTCGGGCGGCAAGGTTTCAACAAAGGAATGAGGGAACATGATAGGACCGGTTGCGAACAGCGTTTGTATTGTCGCGGGCTCCATTCTCGGGGCGCTCTGCGGGCCTGTGCTCAGTCAGGAGTTCAGGAAAAAGATCATGAATGTCTTCAGCTGCATCACGCTCGGCATCGGCGTGACCATGCTGTCGAAGGGCGACTCGCTGCCTCCTGTCGTGCTTTCCCTGCTGTTCGGAACGGCGCTCGGCGAGCTGACCCGCTTCGAATCCCTGGTGATGAAGGGGGCCTTCAAGGTGGCGGGGCTGTTCAAGCGGAACGGCAAAGCCAAGGGCGGCAAGTCCGAAACGCTGTCCGAGACGGTGTTCCGCGATCAGTTCGCCGTGGCGACGGTCCTTTTTTGCGTGAGCGGCCTCGGGATCATCGGTTCCATGCGCGAAGGCCTGACCGGCGAGTGTTCCCTCCTGCTCATCAAGGGCGTGCTCGATCTGTTCACGGCCATGCTCATTTCGGCGAGCATCGGCAGTGTGGTGGGCGTGCTGGCCGTTCCGCAGTGCGCCATTCAGTTTGCCTTGCTGTTCGGGGCCACGATGCTCATGCCGTACACCACGCCGACCATGTTTGCGGATTTCTCCGCTTGCGGCGGCATCATCATGCTCGGCGCGGGGCTGCGCCAGATGGGGCTCGTGCAGGTCCCTATCCTCAGTATGCTGCCCGGTCTGTTTTTCGTCATGCCGCTGTCCGCATTATGGAAGCAGATTATGTAGATGAGAGAATCGGACGAGGGGGCTTCACCGGAAGCCCCCTCGTCGCGTATGGAAAAAGCCGTTTTTGAGAGGGGAAGGAAGAGGGGAGGCTCATCAGGCTTTGGGCGTGGCGGTGAAGAAGAAGCGGGGGAAGCGGAAGATGATTTCCCCGTTGCCCTGCTTCGGATAGCGTGCGGCGACCTCCTCCAGCACGGCCTGTTCGAAGGCTGCGGCGCGCTCGCCGGAAAGGAGGCTCAGGTAGGGGCGCAGTCCCGTGCCTTTATACCAATCCATGATGGCCTCGTGGGACGGCATACGGTGGAGATAGGTGATCTGCCACATCTGGAACTGTCCGGCTTCGGCGGCGAGGATGTCGAAATAGGCCTCTTGGGAAAGCGTATGGAAGATCCGCGCGGAGGCGAGTTCGGCGCGCCACTCGTCCGAGGCGGCAAGTTCCCCGATGATCCGGTGGATGGGCTCCTGATAGTTCATGGGAACCTGCACGGCGAGCATTCCGCCGGGGCGGAGCAGGGCGAGCATGTCCCGGATGAGCCGGGGATGGTCGGGGACCCACTGGATGCAGGCGTTGGAAAACACCACATCGAACCCGTCCTCCCCAAGTGAGGGCAAATTCAGGGCATCGCAGATCCGGAACTCCATGTCCGGGTGATCGTCCTTCGCGGCTTCGATCATCTCCGGTGAACTGTCGATGCCGATGATGCGCAGGGCATTGGGGAAGGCGTCCGCCAGAACCTGCGTGCTGTTGCCGGGGCCGCATCCCACATCGAGCAGCTTGCGCGGCTGTTCAAGGTCGATGCGTTTGACCAGATCGATGGACGGCTGCGTCCTTTCGGCCTTGAAGCGGAGATAGGCGGCGGAATCCCATTGCATGGCGTGCCTCTTGCGGGCTGAAGGTGGGCGGAGTTTTCCCTAAAAGCCCTTTTGCGGTAATGCCGTTCCCGCCGCCCTGTCAAGCGGACGGAAAAGGGAGGAAACGTGTTCCTTTCCTCCCCTTCTTTATGTGGCTTTTGATGGAAAAACGGCCTGCGCCGTTTCCCTCGGTCGCCATTCTGTCACGCGGGCTACAGCAGCTTGGTGATGATCTCTCCAAACTCGGTGCAGCCGACCGTGCGGGCGTCGGTCATCTGCGCGGCGAGGTCTTCGGTGACGGCGCGGCGGGCGATGGCGGTGTTCACGGCCTTGTAGATGCGGGTGGCGGCTTCCTTCCAGCCTATGTGCTCCAGCATGAGCGCGCCGCTGAGGATGAGGCTGCCGGGGTTGGCCCGGTCCTTCCCGGCGAGGCTCGGCGCGGTGCCGTGGGTGGCTTCGAAGAAGGCCAGCTTTTCCGACATGTTCACGCCGGGGGCAAGGCCAAGGCCGCCGACCTGCGCGGCGAGGGCGTCCGAAATGTAGTCGCCGTTCAGGTTGGGCGTGGCGAGCACGCTGTACTGCTCGGGGCGGATGAGGGCTTCCTGGAACATCGCGTCGGCGATGCGGTCCTTGATGACCAGCTTGCCCGGCGCGGAAGCGGCTTCGGCTTCGACCACGGTCTGGGCGGCGAATTCTTCCTTCGCCACATCGTAGCCGTGCTGGCGGAATGCGCCCTCGGTGAACTTCATGATGTTGCCCTTGTGCACAAGGGTCACGCTCGGAAGGTTCTGGGCGAGGGCGTGGCGGATGGCGGCGCGGACAAGGCGCTTGGAGCCTTTTTCGGTCATGGGCTTGATGCCCACGGCGGCGGAGGCGTCCACATTGGCTCCCAGTTCGTCGCGCAGGAAGGCGATGAGCTTGGCGGCTTCGGGCGTCCCGGCCTTGTATTCGATGCCCGCGTAGACGTCTTCGGTGTTTTCGCGGAAGACGATCATGTCCACGCGCTCGGGATGCTTGACCGGTGACTCGATGCCTTCAAAGTAGCGGATGGGCCGGATGCAGGCGTAGAGGTCGAGGGTCTGGCGCAGGGTGACGTTGAGGCTGCGGAACCCCGTGCCCACCGGCGTGCCGAGGGGGCCCTTGATGGCGAGCTCGGCGCCGCGCAGGGCGGCGAGGGTTTCGTCGGGCAGGAGCGTCCCGGTTTCCTTGAGCGCCTTTTCGCCCGCGAGCAGTTCCTTCCAGTCGAAACCGCGCTCGTCGCCGTAGCTCAGACGGATGGCTTCATCAATGACGGGGCGCGCGCTTTTCCACACGTCCGGGCCGATGCCGTCGCCTTCAATCCAGTAAACAGTCTTGCGCATGGGGAGAGACTCCAGAAATGTTACGTGGCTCGCGCCACGGTTGACGTCCGCGTGCCTCGCGGCGTGGGCAGAAACTACTCGCCTGAGGCCGGGTTGTCAAAAAGGCTACAGTTGTCGGCAAGTTTGCGGTGCGGCGCGGGCAGGGGGAAGGCCTCGATGTTCTGCGGCGCGATCCACTGGCAGGCTGTGGCCTCGGTCAGCTCCTCGGGCACGGGGCATCCTTTGGGCTCGCCCTCCAGCCTGAGCTGGTAACAGCGCAGGGTGATCCGGTAGGTCGTGTAGTTGTGGCGGATGACGTCCAGCGGGCGCACGATGGCGACCTTGAAGCCGACTTCCTCCATCCATTCGCGCACGACGGCCTGTTCCGGCGTTTCGCCGGGCTCCACGCAACCGCCGGGGAATTCCCACAGCCCGCCCCAGACGTCCTTTTCGTTGCGGCGCTGGATGAAGACTTTCCCTTCATGCAGGAGCACCCCGCACACTACCTCGATCTGCGTGACGGCGGCTTTCTTGCCGGGAACCGGGCGTTCGTTCTGGATGCCGAGGTGGCGGCTTTCGCACAGCCCGGCCAGCGGGCAGCGTTCGCACTCGGGCTTTTTGCGGCATACGAGCGCGCCCAGCTCCATGAGCCCCTGATTGAAGTTCCGGGCCTCGCCTTTCGGGATGAGGGCTTGCGCCAGTTCGCGGATGCGGCTCTTGGCGGGCTCTTCCTTTACGGGCGTGTCGATGTCGAACACGCGGGACAGGACGCGCTCCACATTGCCGTCCACGCAGGGGACTTCCTCGTTGTAGGCTGTGCTGGCGATGGCCCCGGCGGTGTACGGGCCCACGCCGGGCAGGGCGAGGATGTCGGCGTAGCTGGTGGGGAAGTTCCCGCCGTGGCGTTCCATGATCACCCGGGCGGCGGCCTGGATGTTGCGCGCGCGGCGGTAGTAGCCGAGCCCTTCCCATGCCTTGAGCAGGTCTTCCTCGGGCGCGGCGGCGACGGCGGCCACGTCGGGGAAACGCTCCATCCAACGCAGGAAGTATTGGACGCCCCGGTCCATCTGCGTCTGCTGCATCATGACTTCGGCGATCCACGTCCGGTAAGGCGTGTAGTCGGCCCGCCACGGCAGCGGGCGGCGGTTCTCGGCGAACCAGCGGAGCAGGTCTTTTCGGAAAAGCGTAAAGCGTTGTGTATCGTTCATGGCAAAGGGGGTTGTATGTTGGAACCGGGAGAGCTTCTTTAGCGGGAGACATCCGCACGCGCGCTCCTCTGGCTCTCCCGCAAAGAAATACCTTGTGGGGAGGCTGTTCGAAGGAAATCCAGTTGGCTACGCCTGTTTTTTGCCCGATGGCGCGGTGTAACCGGCAGAGATGAAAACAATCAGCTTCTTGGGAATCGTTCCTTGCAAGGAATAGCCCGAAACAGGGCGGCTGTCACGGGCCTGTTCAGCTTGCTTCCGGCATGGTTTTCGGGCATACTCTTACGATTATTTTTCAAGGAGTGTATCATGGCTAATCCTACCGTGCTTCTGGAAACCACCTCCGGCGATATCCTTATCGAACTGTATGCCGACAAGGCTCCCGCCACCGTGGAGAATTTCCTCAAATATGTGAATGAAGGCTTCTACGCCAACACCATTTTCCACCGCGTGATCAAGGGATTCATGATCCAGGGCGGCGGTATGAACATGAAGATGGAAGAAAAGGCGACCCATGCCCCCATCAAGAACGAAGCCGACAACGGCCTTGCCAACGAGCGCGGCACCATCGCCATGGCCCGTACCCGCGATCCCCACAGCGCCACGGCCCAGTTCTTCATCAACACCGTGGACAACGGGTTCCTGAACTTCTCCTCGCCTGACGTGAACGGCTACGGCTACTGCGTGTTCGGCAAGGTCATCGAAGGCATGGAAGCCGTCGACAAGATCGAAAAGGAAAAGACCACCACCCGCGGCATCCATTCCGATGTGCCGGTTTCCGCCGTGCTCATCACCAACGCCAGCGTGTTTGAATAAGCTCTACGGGTGAGGAAGAAGGCCCTTTCCGAAGAATCCCCGAAGGGGCAAGCGGGGCCTTCTCCCTCACCCGAACCCCCTCCCTCATCCCCCAAGATTTTCAACTGGTGGGGAGGAGACGCGGCGGACTGTTCCTTTACTTTTTGTCCGGCGCATACCGTCTTTTGGGGTAGCCACTTTTTCCGCTTTCAAGTCACGGGCCTCAGAGGGAGAAAGGCGCGGACGGCATCCAGTGGATGCCCGTCGGAGCCTTCAACACCTGAATATGCCGATATGACGCCGCCTTTCCCGAAGAGGCTTTCCCCTCGTTCCCCAACTTTTCATCTCCCCTCCACTGTTAGGATATATCCATGACTCGCAAGCCTGAGATCCTCGCCCCGGCGGGCGATACGCAATCGTTTCTCGCGGCGATGGCCGCCGGAGCCGACGCCGTATACCTCGGCCTCAAACATTTCTCCGCCCGTATGCAGGCGGACAACTTCGGTTCCGCCGAGCTTTCCCGCATGGTCGAGCTCGCCAACGAGAACGGCAGGCGCATCTACGTCGCCTTCAATACGCTGGTGAAGCCTGACGACGTGCCCGCCGCAGGACGCCTCATCGCCCGCCTTGCCCGCGACGTGAAGCCGCACGGCCTGATCATTCAGGATCCCGGCGTGCTGGCCCTTGCCCGTCAGGCCGGATACGAGGGCGGCCTGTTCCTTTCCACGCTCGCCAATCTGACGCATCCCGCGTCGCTGCTGGCCGCGAAGGAACTTGGCGCGGACCGTGTCATCCTGCCCCGCGAATTGTCCATCGACGAGGTAAAGCAGATTTCCGCCGCCTGTCCCGAAGGGCTGGAGCTGGAAATGTTCATCCACGGCGCGCTGTGCTGGTGCGTCTCGGGCCGCTGCTACTGGTCGAGCTATATGGGCGGCAAGAGCGGCCTGCGCGGGCGCTGCGTGCAGCCCTGCCGCCGCGTATACAAGCAGCGCAACCATTCCGGGCGGTTCTTCTCCTGCCTCGATCTCTCGCTGGACGTGCTTGCCAAAACCATCACGGACATCCCGCACCTGAGCTGCTGGAAGATTGAGGGCCGCAAGAAGGGGCCGCATTACGTCTATCACGTCGTCACGGCCTACAAGATGCTGCGCGACAACCCGGACGATCCGCAGGCCCGCAAGGATGCGGAAAAAATCCTCGAGATGGCGCTTGGCCGTCCTTCCACCCGCGCCCGCTTCCTGCCGCAGCGCACGTCCGAGCCCACCTCGCCCGACAGCCAGACCAGCTCGGGACGTCTCGTGGGCAAGATACAGACGGACGCGGAGGGCCGCCCGTTCTTCAAGCCGCATATCGAACTGATTTCCTACGATTATCTGCGAGTCGGCTATGAGGACGAGAACTGGCATTCGACCCTGCCCGTGACCCGCCGCACGCCGAAGGCCGGGACCTTTACGCTGCGCCTCCCCCGCCATAAGACGCCGAAGGCCGGGACGCCGGTGTTCCTCATCGACCGCCGCGAGCCCGAACTCGTGCAGCTCATCGCGGAGTGGAAGCGGAAGCTGGATCGGTGCAAGGGGAGCGAGCCCACCGCTGTGGAGTTCACGCCCAAAATGCCCAAGCCCGCGCATCCCCGCCGCCGTCCGGATATGACGCTCCGCGCTTCGCTGCCCTATGGCTCCGAGACGCGCCGCAGCCGCAATTCGGTGATCGGCCTGTGGCTTTCGCCCAAATCGGTGCGCGAGGTGTCCCGCACTGTGGCTCCGAACATGGCGTGGTGGCTGCCCCCGGTCATCTGGCCGGACGAGGAAGAGCTCTGGAAGCGCATCATCAACGAAGCCATACGCAACGGCGCGAAGCATTTTGTCTGCAACGAGCCGTGGCAGGCCGCGTTCTTCAAGGGCCGCGAAGTGGATCTGGTCGCCGGGCCGTTCTGTAACGCCGCCAATGCCTTCACGCTGGCGAGCTTTGCGAAACTCGGTTTCAGCGCCGCGTTCGTCAGCCCTGAACTGACCAAGGAAGATTTTCTGGCCCTGCCGAAAACCAGCCCGCTGCCGCTCGGCATCGTGCTCGCCGGTTTCTGGCCGATGGGCACACTGCGGCACGATCCTCTCGGCATCAAGCCGAACGAAGTCTTTCAGAGCCCCAAGGGGGAAGGCTTCTGGACCCGCCGCTATGGGCAGAATACATGGATCTATCCCGCGTGGCCCTTGGACATCACGGTGCATCGCCCCGAGCTTGAGGCCGCCGGGTATTCCTTCTTCGCCCGCATGGAGGAGAATCCGCCCAAGTCGATGCCGGCGGCCACCCGTCCCGGCCTCTTCAACTGGGAAGGCGAGTTGTTGTAGCATGTTAGAAATATTGGGGAAGGGAGGGAAAACTTTTCTGGAGAATAGCTTTTCCCTCCCTTCCCCAAACCCCATCCCTCCC
>OOCP01001189.1_pt1 | contig 28258 bp, 23 predicted proteins | sample 1671511 | NCBI WGS metagenome assembly OOCP01 (sample SAMN06348164, study PRJEB24527) | human gut metagenome | biome: human gut; feature: ankylosing spondylitis patient; material: feces | host: Homo sapiens | place: China | collected 2015-10 | reverse complement strand
ATAATCTATGTTTTCAAGAAAAACAAGTCCCCTAACAAGATTTTTTGAGTGAAATCAAAGACTTGTTAGGGGACGAAGAATTATTTTTTGCTGTTTATAAAATTTTTGCGGAGTTTAGGCGAAGAGGACGCTTTAGGGCGTCCTCTTCTTTATCGGTGCGTCGACAAACAGGAGCACTCAGTCACCACCCAATCCATGGGAATATCAAACGACTCAAAGAGAGCGGGATCGACCACTAACTCCTCAAAGGCCAACCCGATAGTGCTCACCTCTTCCCTACTCGCTACCAGCCAGCGATCGAAATACCCACCGCCATTGCCTAAACGAAAGAGCGGTTTGCGCGCATACCCAACGCACGGCGCCAACACGACTTGCGGCTGGATGGGTTCACCTAACGGTGCCAAAATGCCTGCCGTGTCGGGACATAAAGGATCCCCTTCCCGCCAGAGTCGGTAATGCATAGAGCGATTGGACTTTTCGACATACGGCAGGGCCAACCTCTGGTGATGTACCTTGGCCCATTGGGTCAGAGCGGCGGTCACCTCCACTTCGCCAGGCAACGCCATATAAAACCCCAATACCTCTTGAGGGGTTTTCATGCACTCACTTAATAGGGTTAATAAATGGGCAATAAGCGCCTCACAGCGTTCGGGCTGTTGACTCAATAGCAAGCGTCTTGCTCGCAATGTTCGTCTTAGCACTTGCTTTTCATGGCTCATCTTCTACCTCTCGTGTTTTGGGGCTGTAACAACAAGCTTAGAACACACCACTCTCAAATATTTTGTAGTATTTTGTCTATAGATTGTTGATTGAGAAAACGGGTCTTTTCACTCTTTGGAATCCTATCACAACGAAGGAAGCCTGCCATTATGCCCTCTACTGTGTTCACTGTGCGTCGAATTTTGCTCTCCTTGAGTAGTGCACTCTTGATCCTCCACTCGTCCCTTTCCTATGCCGAGTCCTCCAGCCTGGGCACGCCTACGAGCGCTCTCGCGGATGCCACGAGGCCTAGCGAGGATGACATTTTGGAGCGTGCGCTTTTACCACCCGTACAAAGCGCAGAGGACCTCAAATTTATCGATGCCTGGAAAGCTGGACAAAAGGGACGGTTAGACGAGTTGCAAGTACTCATGCAAGGGTTAGAACAGTATCCGCTCTACGACTATCTGGTGCTCACTGCAAACAATTTAGCGTTAAAGCGTGATCCACAAAACCCTGCGCTACGGGACCAAGTCAAGCAATTTATTGCTGCACACCAAGGCCAATACCTAGGTGAGCGGGCGGCCACCGATTATTTGTTAATCGCAGGTGAAACGTTGCTACGTCGTGACTTTGATGATGTATTTAATACGTTACAGTGGAATCAAACGGAAGCACCCATTGCCGTTGCCTATGCAGCCCTCAACCCGCAAAGTGTGTCGCTCGCTCAACGAAAGCTTCTGTATCGGGATACAAGCTATCAAGGGCGCTTTCTTTCACAGCTAGGAAGCCAAATCGTCAACCAAGACCCATCGTGGGGCTGGGACGAGTTATTAATCACACTTCAACGACAACGATGGAATGACGCCAAAGCGGACGTTTCTCGCCTGCCGACAAAACGTCTTCCTGCCAGTGCAAAAGAAATTCAGCAGTTGATTACCAACCCATCGCGTTGGTACCAAAAAGTACGTACGCGCATTAGTACAATTCCCGCGAAGTTAGGTTTACTGGCAGCCCTGCGTCTCGCGCCGTCCAACCCCAATTTAGCGGCGGAAATTACGCGCGCTGTGGACAAAAATTTAAGTTCGGACGAAAAAAATTTAGCCTGGGCTACGATTGGATACCATGGCGCGACTGAACTCAATGCACAATCACTCGACTGGTTCCATCATGTGGAGGGCGATCTGAGCGATGTCCAATCCCTGATTAACCCCGAGCTGAAACTAGGTTGGTATATCCGAACAGCACTCTGGCGCCAAAGCTGGAAAGATGTCGAACGGCTAACGCGCCATTTACCGTCAGACATGAGCGAGGATGAAACATGGATCTATTGGCGTGCGCGTGCCCTTTCCGAGTTAGGTAAAGCGGAGCAAGCCACTCCTCTTTATCGTCGCATCTCTGGACAACTTTCGTTCTACGGAAAGCTCGCCTCCGATGCACTCAAAAGCCCCTATTTTCAACCTCAGGGCAAACCTGTAACGTTAACTCCAGCCCAAGTAAAACGCTGGGACAATGATCCCTCGATTGAACGAGCCAAAACATTTTATCGGTTGGAAATGTTCTTTATGGGGCATCGTGAATGGAACTGGGCTATGCGAGGGCTCAACTCGGCGCAATACAATGAACTCGCTGAATATGCCCGCTCTCAGGCGCTACTCCACCGAATGATCAACACCGCTCAACGAGCCAATGAGAGCGATCAAACGTTGGAGTACTTGTTCCCCATGCCTCATCGCCAACAGTTCGAACCCATCATGAGTGCCCAGGGGCTTCAACCGGCTTGGGTGTATGGATTAATTCGCCAAGAATCCCGTTTTATGCCTAGTGTGAACTCTGGCGTAGGAGCTCGTGGTCTCATGCAAATCATGCCTAAAACTGCCCGTTGGCTAGCCAAAAAACTCGGCACAGAAGACTTTTCAGTCAGTAAACTGCATGATTTAGACATGAATGTGCAGTTAGGTTCTGCGTACCTCAGTATGGTCAGAAATGATTTGGATGGTAGCATGGTACTGGCATCTGCAGCCTATAACGCAGGGCCTGGGCGTGCTCGCAAATGGCGCTCTTTACTACTCAATCCAACGGAAAGTGCGATTTTTATCGAGAATATTCCCTTTAACGAAACCCGTGACTATGTCAAAAATGTCATGGCCAATATGCACACCTATAGTTTGCTTGAAGGGGAGAAACTCAACTTTACGACCCTGCTCGATAAAGTCGTACCCAACAGTAATCTCAACACAGATTTACCGTAACGTCTAAAAAGGTTTGGCGACATGCAAGTGTATTTGGTCGGCGGCTACGTCCGTGATCGGTTATTAGCACAACAAGGGCACTCCGTCGTCCCGGGCGATCGAGACTGGGTTGTGGTAGGCGCAACCCCAGAGATGATGACTCAGCGTGGCTTTAAGCCTGTGGGTAAAGACTTCCCTGTCTTTTTGCATCCCCAAACCCATGAAGAGTACGCTCTCGCAAGAACGGAGCGCAAAATTGCCCGTGGCTACCACGGCTTTGAAATGTATACCTCACCCGAGGTCACGTTAGAGGAGGACTTGCGTCGTCGTGACCTCACCATTAATGCCATCGCCATGACCGAGCAAGGTCAAATCATTGACCCTTACCATGGCCAAGACGACCTGCAAAGCGCTCAATTACGCCATGTGAGTGATGCTTTTATCGAGGATCCCGTTCGCATCTTACGCGTCGCACGATTCTGCGCCAAATTCCCTCATTTTCACATTGCGCCCGAAACGCTCCATTTAATGCAGGAGATGGTTCAATCCGGTGAGGCAGATGCCTTGGTGCCTGAGCGTATTTGGGCAGAGTTGAAAAAAGGACTTCAACAAGCACATCCCAGTGCCATGGTCAGCGCATTGCTCGCTTGCGGTCTATGGGAGAAGCTATTTCCCGGACTCGACGCCTCGGGACCCACACTTGAGGGATTATGCCGTTATATCCCTTATGAAATGCTTCCCCTTGAGGCGAGGGTTGCCTTATTATTTTTGGCCTCTCCCTCCCTAGAGGCCCTAGACAATTATGTCGGGGCGATCCGTATCCCGAGTAAAGAAAGTGATTTCGCCCACCTTTTCTGGAAACTTTGGCATACACCCCCTGCCTATAAGGTAGAGGAGTTGTCGGACTACTTCCAGCGTACCGATGTGCTTCGCAAGCCAGAGCGTTTTGATGCGTTAATCACCTTAGCCAAAGGATTAAGCAGCTCCTCGTTTTTCAGTCAACTTCACGAGGCTGCACGGTCCTGGAAAAGCATTGATATTGCAGCGGTTCGGGCTCGAACATCGCCCGACCAAATGGGATTAGCCATTATCGAAGAGCGTAAACGAGCGTTATCCCATTTTTTATCTCGACCTACAAGTGAATCGCATTGAGTACCGTTAGAAAAGGCGACCAATAATCATGACGCTTGCGGCGAGCAAAATGGTACTCATCAGGGGAATTTCTACTTTATAGCGTCCGACTTGAAAATGGATATCCCCCGGTAAACGCCCTAGCCCCCAACGCCGAAGCGTCGGGATAAAGGTTAGTACAACGACTAATAAAACAAAAATACAGAGAAACCAACGCACGTTTCCTTCTCCACGGGTAGACTGAAAAACGAAAACTTACTTTTCATATCCTTCCTGCAAGTTTAGCCTTAACTGGATTAATTAAATGAATGATATATCTTGGCTTCTTCAGACGCGGTGCAAACGTCTATTTCTAGAAAATTTTTGTGTGGATGGCAAAATTGGAGCCTACGACTTCGAACGCGTACGCTCTCAACCAATCCTCTTTAACTGTGATGTCTGGATCTTGCATCAGGACAGCACCAGCAAAGGCGATTCCCTTGATGATGTATTTGACTATACACTCATCAGCCAGACGATTACGAATGTCACTCTGGCTCGCCATCATGATTTACAAGAAACATTACTCGAAGAGATTTGTTTTCAACTACTAAAACAGCCACAGATTGTTATGCTACGCATCTCAAGCTCTAAACCTATGGCTTTTGATAATGCAAAATCTGTAGGTGTTGAACTTTGGCGTCAAGGGAAGTCGTTTAATCGTCTTCTCCAAACAAACTCGGATTCAAATGTTCGCCCCTAGATACGTTTGAACACGTCCTGTCCATTTTGAATTATGTCTGAAAAAAATATTGCCTCTGGCACACTGCCCACTGTGTCTTTTGTTGACAACGTCATCCCGTTAACCGAAGTGACCTCGGAAAGTACCACTTTACCGGACACCCCGACTTCCTCTGGGAAAAAAGAGAAAAAGAGCGTTTCCGTCAAAAAGCTCGAAAAACGCATTGTGCGACTGACTGCACAAGCCATCACCGACTTTAATATGATTGAAGACGGCGACAAAGTGTTGGTGGCAATGAGTGGTGGCAAGGACAGCTTTGTGCTGCTTGACGTATTGAAGAAACTTCAAGAACGTGCCCCGATTAAGTTTGAATTACTCGCGGTAAATATTTTTCAACATATCCCCGATTTTCCGCTGGATGTATTAGAAGGCTACTTGGCTCAAACGGGGGTGCCTTACCATATTGAAGATCAAGACACGTTTAAGATCGTAGAGCGCGTCATTCCGGACGGGAAAAATATCTGCTCATTATGTGCCCGCCTCCGTCGCGGTATTCTCTATCGTGTTGCCCGCGAGCACGGTTGTACCAAAATCGCTTTAGGTCATCACATGGATGACATCGTAGGAACCCTATTGCTTAACCTCTTTTATGGTGGCCGTTTGAAAGCGATGCCTCCGATCCTACGTAGCGATGACGGACAAAATACAGTGATTCGCCCATTGGCTTATGTCCGTGAGTACGAAACGGAAAAGTTCTCGAAGATCATGGGGTATCCTACGACGGCCAAGGGGATTTGTGGTAAAGGCGAAAATCTGAAGCGAAAAGAAATTAAAGCGCTCATTCATGAATGGGACCGCCAATTCCCTGGGCGCATTTATAACATCTTTATGAGCTTACAGCGTGTGGCCCCATCACACTTAATGGACAAACATCTCTACGACTTTAAGACATTCGAACATTTTTTGTTCACACCCGATTCAACCGATCCAGGAGAAGAATAAGTATCAAGGTGCTCTAGACCGATAAAAGGGTTCCCGAGCTAGAGCACACCCTGCCTTTTTTTGATAGTCTAGATATCACAGACTCACTCCATGGGAGCCAACACCGAGCACGGTCAAACGGTAGAGACCACTCGAGCACTACCGCCTACACGTTGTGCTCTATACTCATGGAGGCTACTAAACCAACTTTTTCTTAATGAAAGGATAAAGATGAGAACACGTTCTATGAAGGTTATTGATATGGCGGTTCATAACGTCGCCACTATCCCGGCAGAAAAAACCATTACAGAATGTGCACGACAAATGCGTTCCGAACATGTGGGCAGCTTAGTGATTGTTGATGATAATCAGCGCCCTGTCGGGATGATTACCGATCGAGACATCGCTATTCAAGTAGTTGCCTTGGGGCTCGATCCCAATACAACCTTGGTCTCGGATGTCATGACGACGCCGGTAGTCACAGCCAAATACAATGAAAGTATGGTCGTCGCTTTAGCACGTATGCGAGAATTTGGTATTCGCCGTCTCCCGATCGTCAATGATGAAGGCGAATTAGTAGGCGTGATTTCTAACTCCAACCTTGTGGAAGAGTTGTCCTCCTTACTGGAAGGGTTAGTCCGCAACATTCACTCGTCTAAAGCACGAGAAGTCGCGCTTCGCTCAGAGTAAGGCAGACTTTCACACCATTGCAAAGGCCCTTGTTGTTCGACAAGGGCCTTATTGTTTCACGTGAAACGTTGATCGTCATCGTCCTTTGGTTTTATGTTTCACGTGAAACCAGTTCCACCAAAGATAACCACTACACCGGTTCTTTCGAATCCATGAGATATTGATAAATGCTCGAGCGATCTATCCCGGTCACCTTGGCTGCAACGGCCGCTAACTTCGAGGCAGGCACCAACTCGACCAACTGTTCCAACCATCGTTTCTGCTCGTCTGTGAGCTCGGAGTGCTTTTCCTCCTGTCGAGGTCCCACAATAATGGCGTATTCCCCCTTAGGAGTCTGGTTATTCGCCCATTCCTGCAAGGCACTTCCCTTGAGATAAACCAGTTCTTCAAACTTCTTCGTTAACTCGCGGGCAATCACTACTTCACGATCTGGTTCAATATAGGTCACTAAATCTGCCAACAATTTATCCAAACGGTGCGGCGCTTCATACAAAACAAAGGCTTCCGTATGGGATAACCAGCGCTTCAACGTCTCTACACGGGCTTTGGATTGGGGAGGCAAAAATCCAACAAAGGAAAAACCAATACTTTCGACGCCAGAGGCCGACAATGCGGTCACTACGGCCGAAGCCCCAGGAATCGGCACTACACGGTACCCTGCCTGTTGGACGAGTTTCACTGCTTTAGCCCCTGGATCCGAAACAGCAGGTGTCCCTGCATCCGTCACGAGTGCGACCCGACATCCTTGCGATAAAAAGTTTATTATTTGTTCTGCACCACTGTGCTCGTTATGTTCGCGCACAGAAAGCAGTTTGGTATCAATGCCATACTTCTCCAAGAGTTTCTTAGTTTCTCGGGTATCTTCTGCCGCAATCGCGTCAACTTTGCTTAAAATCCATAGTGCCCGTAGCGTGATGTCGCCCAAATTACCAATGGGAAGGCCCACGACATAAAGGGCGCTCGTAGGGATTTCTTGCGTCAGCAAACCTGAAATCTGAACTAATGAATCGGTTGTTAATTTTTCAATTAGGGAACTCATCGTGTCTGTCCTTTCCACACTTCGTTTTGCACTGTGTTGCTCGCTAAGTCTATCAATACCCGTGGCGGTTAGTGCAACGACCGAGGCTGAATCTGTACAGAGCTTTGGGATAACCACCCAATCGAGCTCGAGTCAACGCGCCTTAACACCAGCGCCGACCTCAGGGGCTCTGCCGTCGGATCCTTCCCGCCCCATTACGGTGGCATTTTTGATGCCGGAAGACAATTCCCCCGTGATTGCGGCCAATAAGATTGTGCTCAATGGGCTGACGGCAGCTGCGATGTTTAAACCCAATATCCGCTTACTGTTAATCGAAACGGGCCGTGCACACACCCTCGCTCAACAGCTTCAAGCCGCAGTGTTTGCTGGCGCAGATGTGGTTGTGGGTCCCCTTCAGCGTGACCGTGTGGATGAACTCTTGCAACTGCCCTATTTACCCTTACCGGTCCTAACGCTCAATACCCCGTCTCAATCCCCGACAGAAACCCCAGCCCATTTGCTCTCAATGTCGCTGTCAACCGAAATGGAAGCCAGCTATGTTGGTAATCTGGTAGCCAACGAATTTTATGAATTGCACTATCCAGATGCTCGGGTATTGATTTTGCGTGATGCAGGTAAAACCGATTATCGTATTACGGAAGGTTTTGAAGCGGCGTTGCAGGCGCGTCATGTCCCCTATCAAATTGAACCGGTGGACTTGTCCTCCATCAACAGCATTAAACGCCTCTTTAACACGGCGAATGCTGAGAAACAATTTCCGCTTGCGTTAGTGGCTATGGGGTCCACGGATGCTAGCTTGGTTTTAAATCGTCTTCCCCGTGGTACCCAAGCTTGGGGGATTTCTGTTCTGAATCCTGGCGATCCCGACACAAACCCCACCGCGAGCTCGCTCGTCTATGATTTGAATAATGCTATTTTTGTGGACTCGCCCTTAGTCGTCAAATATGACAAAGATAGCTTTGAAGCAAAGTTTGCCACTCCACAGCCCTATTCGCTAACTGCTAAGCGCCTTTTTGCTTTGGGCTTTGATGCCTTACTCAGCGCTGAACATTGGGCTCATCAAAATAACCAATTCAGTTTCAGTGGAGAGGCGGGAGACTGGACGCTCAATCGAGAACTTAGCTATATCGTAGAACGCAAACCCCTCAGCATCTTGATTCAAGATGGTTCACTTCAGCCATTGACTCTGGAGTCTGGGGTGAAAAAAGCCAATTAAAAATCCGTTTACACAGACGCGTTTAAATAACCAAAAAAGCAGTGTACCGATGAGATGCACTGCTTTCTCTTTCTAAATTGATCGGTTGTTATGCCTTTAATCACTTTACAAAATGTTGATGCAGCATGGGGCGATTTGCCTCTGCTCGATGGAGCGAATTTCACCCTAGAACCTGGTGAGCGTATTGGTGTTATTGGTCGCAACGGTACAGGGAAAAGCACGTTCTTGTCGATTTTGGCAGGGCAACAACTCCCCGACCATGGGGAGCGTATTGCCGTTGATGGACTCACCCTGCACTACGTTGAACAAGAGCCCATACTTCCTGAGGCACCGACCATTCGCGACAGTTTGATTTTGCGAGGTCAATTAAACCAGTACCATGACGATCGAGAAAAATGGCGCCTACTCGCTCGCCTCGATGAATACATCGACCGATTTGAAGTCAATGAAAAGGGGACGCCACAACAAGCCAGTGGTGGGGAGAAAAAACGCGCGGCCCTCGCCTTAGCCTTTGCACTCTGCCCTGATGTATTGCTTCTAGACGAACCAACCAATCATCTGGACATCAAAGCCATCTCGCTTCTCGAGACGATCTGTAACACCGAATACAAAAACATGCGTTCGTTAGTGGTGATTACTCATGACCGTCAATTTTTAGATAACGTAGTCACCCGAATTGTTGAATTGGATCGTGGTTTATTGCGTTCGTATCCAGGCAGTTTTTCTGCATACGAAGAGAAAAAAGACTATGAACTCCATGCTGAAGAACTCGCGAATCAGCGCTTTGACAAGTTTTGGAAACAAGAAGAAGTCTGGATTCGTAAGGGGATTGAGGCTCGTCGTACCCGTAATGAGGGGCGTGTTCGCCGCTTAGAACAATTACGCCGTGATCGTGAAGCACGCCGTGAACGCCAAGGCAATATTCTGCTCAATATCGACTCCGGAGACCGTAGTGGCAAGATCGTGGCAGAGGTCACGGGGCTGAACAAATCGTTTGACAGCAAACCCATCGTCAAAGACCTTAACTTTACCCTTCTGCGTGGAGAGAAGCTTGGTTTGATTGGTCCTAATGGGGTTGGGAAAAGCACGCTGGTCAAACTCATTCTCGGAGAACTGACCCCAGACAGCGGAACGATTAAGTTAGGAACCAACCTTAAAGTGGCCTACTTCGATCAGCTCCGCGAACAATTGGATTTGAGCAAAACCGTGGCCGAAACCATTTCACCCGGTTCAGAATGGGTCGAAATCGGTGGTCAAAAAAAGCATGTTGTGGCTTACATGGGAGACTTTCTATTTCCCCCTCGTCGTGTCAATGTTCCAGTGAGCTCCTTGTCCGGCGGTGAACGAAATCGCCTTCTTTTGGCTCGTCTTTTTGCACTTCCAGCAAATTTATTAGTGTTAGATGAGCCCACCAATGACCTTGACATTGATAGTTTGGACGTATTAGAGCAAACCCTTTCCTCTTACCCTGGCACCATTATTCTGGTTAGCCATGACCGTCGTTTCTTGGATAACGTCGTCACCCGGGTTCTTGCCCCTGAAGGCAATGGGAGTTGGCAAGAGTACATTGGTGGCTACAGTGATTGGTGCGCTCAGTCTGCACAACAACCCGACGAACGCAAACCCACACCACCGGCTCAAGAGACTCCTAAGGAACCACAACGCAACACTAAAAGAGAACAAAAAAAGCTTTCTTATAAAGAAAATAAGGAGCTTGAGGAGCTCCCTGCCAAAATTATGACGCTTGAAGAAACGCAAGCCCAGCTGATCAATAAAATGAGCGATCCGAATTACCACAGTCGCCCGTTGGATGAGATTCTGGCGGATAAAACCCTCAGTGAACAGCTGGAACACGACATTGCACAAAGCTACCAACGTTGGGAAGAGCTCGAAGCAAAAAAACAAAGTTTCGAAAATTAACATTAGGGTAAACCCTAGCTTTTGGGTTGGTAAAATAGACTTTATTTGCAGTATTTTGAATCATTGGGTCGGTGTCGATCGCCGACCCATATTATCGATGAATTAACAAAGGATCCTTCCGTGACAGAAAACCAATCCGGAACGCTCACCTATGATCTCGATGAGCTCGATACCTTGCCAGGGTTATTTGAAAACAGTGTGAAACGCTATGCCACTAAGGAAGCGTTACGCCAATTTGATCGCGAACGAAATGACTGGCAACACCTCACTTATCAAGAATTAGGAGAAAAAGTACTGGCCTGGCGTCATGCGTTTGCATCGATGAACTTAGCACCGGGAACGCGTGTGGCCATCCTTATGCCTAACAGCATTGATCACGTCTGCGCCGATCAAGCTGCCCTCGCCAACAACTTGGTTCCTGTACCCTTGCATGCGATTGACACGCCCGGGGCCTGTGCGTTCATCATCATTGATAGCCAAGCCAAACTTTTGGTCACGAATAAACTTCAGCGATGGCAACAAATTCGTGCAACAGGTGTTGAAATGCCCGACCTCACGAATGTGATCATTACAGACCCCAATGAAGTGGAAGAAACCCTGTACGATGACCACTTCACGATTGAAGGACAAGCCCAACACCTTGCCCGCGGCGCTGCCTCCAATACACCGCTTCCTGCAGAGCCAACCGCTGACGACTTAGCAGGCATTATCTACACCTCTGGTACCACAGGGCGCCCTAAAGGGGTTATGTTGACACACCGTAATATTGTCAGTAACGTGAAGGCAACCCTCGAGTGTGTCTCCCCGAACCCTGGTGATACCTTTTTGTCGTTTTTACCCCTCTCCCATACCTTTGAGCGTACGGCTGGTTACTACTTGGCACTCGCTACGGGTTGCAAAATTGCCTACAACCGCTCCATTCTTTTGCTAGCAGAGGACTTAAAAACGATCCAACCCGATGTGGTCATCTCTGTGCCTCGGGTCTACGAACGCATTTTTGCTCGTCTCGAGGACAAACTCAAGAAGGCCAGTGCCACAGCCCGCTTCTTCTTTGCTTGGGCCGTTGAAGTGGGTTGGCGTGACTTCTGTAAGCGCAACCAGTTGCCAGTAGAACATACCTGGCGTGAATGGCTTGACCCCATTATTCGCCCCCTCTTAGTCAAGAAGATCTCTCAAACACTACTCGATCAATTCGGTGGTCGTCTGCGTATTGCCATTTCGGGGGGCGCAGCCTTGAATAGCAAAATTGCCCGTACATTTTGTGGCCTCGGATTACCGATTATTCAAGGCTATGGCATGACGGAAGCGAGCCCCATCGTGGCCGGCAATAATCAACACTTCAACCAACCCTCGACGGTTGGTAAACCCTTTAACAATGTTGAAGTTCGTCTAGGCGAAGGGGATGAAATTCAAATTCGTGGTCCGAGCATTATGAAAGGGTACTGGAATCGTCCCGATGATAGTGCTCATGCCTTTACAGAGGATGGTTGGCTCCGTACTGGCGACGTCGGTAGCTTCAATGAAGCTGGAATGCTCTCTATCAAGGGACGCATTAAAGAAATTATCGTGACCAGTACAGGGGAAAAGGTACCCCCTGCGGACCTGGAAAACGCCATTGAAACCGATCCACTCTTTAGCCAAGCTTACATCATTGGTGAAAATCGCCCCTTCTTATCATTGATTACCGTCGTCGATGAGCAAGAATGGAAGAAACTCGCCACTGAGCTAGGACTTGACCCTGATGATCCGGAATCGCTCAATGCCCCGGCTGCACGATCCAACGCATTGCGTCGTGCAAAAACGGCGGCGAAAGACTTTCCGCACTATGCCTTACCCCGCTCAGTGATCTTAACCAAAGAACCTTGGACGATTGAAAATGGACTATTGACACCCACCTTAAAACTCAAACGCGGTCCATTGAGCAATAAATTCCAAGAGGTTATTCGTAAGCTTTACTCAACGCACGGATAAGCCTATCGCAGAGGCTTTTTCACTCCATATAAAATATTTTATTTTCTCCTCATCTGTGATACAGGTGAGGAGAAAATATATAAACACAATACCTATATAGTTATTTCTTTTCACCTAAGCGCTAAGGAGTAGGCTAGAATGTGAACCTCTGCCACTCTTTTTTACGCTGATTCCTCCTATGGCACCTGCAATACACAAACATCAGGATTACCTCCCTGAGTGGATGATCAATCTGACTGACAAAATCATGGACTATTACACGGGGCGTTACCTCCGGTGTGATCCCGTGGTGTTGAACAGCCCCCCTCCTCCTCAGGAAGGTCATCAGTACTTGTTATACGCGCACATCCCGTTCTGTCACACGCTTTGCTCGTACTGCACATTCCATCGTTTTTTGTTTAAAGAACATACTGCACGTGCGTACTTCCAGAACTTGCGTAAAGAAATGGATTATGTCAAAGCACTCGGTTATGACTTTCAATCCATGTACGTAGGGGGTGGAACAACCACAATTATTGAGGAAGAGCTCATCAAAACCCTAGAGCATGCGAAGAAACTCTTCCCCAGTATCAAAGAAATTTCGTGCGAAACCGACCCGCAAATTATCATGACCCCGCAATTCCGCAACTTGAAGGGGTTAGTGGACCGTATGTCCATTGGGGTACAAAGTTTCAATGACGACATCTTGAAGTTGGCAGAGCGTTACGAAAAATTTGGCTCCGGGGAACAGATCTTTGAGCGCCTTCAATACGCTCAAGAACTCTTCCCAACCTGTAACGTGGACATGATTTTTGGCTTCCGAGGCCAAACGCTGGACATGTTGCAGGATGACATGGATAAAATCCGTCAACTCAACCCCCGTCAGGTGACAACCTATCCATTAATGGTGACCTCGCAAACGAAAAAAAGTGTCAAGAACGTGATTGCGGCAACGGGTAATCAACTGGCTGACCAATACGCAGTCATCATGGATACGTTGGGACAACATTACCGCCAGCTGACGTCTTGGACATTTGGACGAACCAATGACGAAGGCTTTGACGAATACGTGGTCGACCATGACGAGTATCTCGGTGTGGGATCGGGCGCATTCAGCTTCTTAGGCGACAGTCTGTATGTCAATACGTTTAGCCTTCGCCGTTACGGCGAACGCATCAATAATGGACTCACAGGGGTTGAACGACGCCGCACCTTTGATTTCCATGCCATCATGCAATACCGATTGATGCTTGGCCTTTTCTCCCATCGTCTTAATCGACGCTATTTCCGAGAAGTTCATGGGATCAATGTTGACTCGTTCCTCTTCAAAGAAATGATGGGGCTCAAGATGATTGGTGCTATCAAAGATGACCCCAATGATCCCGATCGCATTGTCGTCACCGACACCGGTAAATTCCTCGGGTTAGTCATGATGAAAGCCTTCTACTCTGCCATGGACAATGTCCGTGCAGAATTGCGTAAACCGCTCAAAGAAGAAGACTGTTAATCACTGTGAAAACGCCAGAGTGCCCTGATCATTCTGGCGTTTTTTATCATCCCCCATCCTGACGGTATCCATCCATTACTCCCTCACCTTACCCCGTCATAGTTTTCCTCATTACCTCAATACTTAAGGGCCTGTCGGGCTTGCTAGCCCTGGATACTTTCTCACAATGAAATATTTTGTATTATCCTCTTAAACAAGCATTTTCAAATAAATGCGTGTGTTTAGGCAGGGCTATCTCTACAGCGGGATCGTTATGAACTCCCTGTGGGAGAAGCGATGTAATAGATTTTCTTTAACTTATCATCCTTAATTTACGTTATAGGTAGGTCTAAAGAGGTATTTTTATATAGCCTAACAAACCATAATGGACTAGCTATGTTGGTAAATATCTGTAAAATGAGCTAGTTCCGTCGGGGGTCTCTATAGGAAGCATACACCTTCGCTCTAGACCTGCCCCCGTTAACTTTCAGCATAGAGTCAGATTCCAAGCATGACCCCCATGTTCTGCTCGTGTTGAGTATGGAGAAGCTATTACATGTCTAAAGATACTATTACTGTACGTACCTTTTCACCCGGCGCCAACGCCTATGGTGAAAACGGTCCGAGTTACGAAGGGAACCTTCGCAAAGGGGAACTTCGTGGCATCATCCGCATTCGAAAAGAAAGTTGCGTTGGGTGCGATACTTGCCGCAAATTTTGTCCTACGGATGCGATCGAAGGTGGCATTGGCGCCAAGCACAAGATCAACGACAACGCGTGCGTCTACTGCGGTCAATGCTTAATTTCTTGCCCCTTTGATGCGATTGAGCAGATGAGTTTTGTCGATGAGGTAGAACGTCGTCTCGATGATCGTACCCACATTTGTGTTGCCATGCCATCTCCCGCCGTGCGTGTTGCACTGTGTGAAGAATTTGGTGGCAAACCCGGTGACTTAAACACCAATCAAATGGTAAATGCATTAGAAGCTATTGGGTTTGTAACCTACGATTGCAATAATGCTGCAGACCAAACGATTCTGGAAGAAGGAACGGAGTTTACAAAGAAAGTTCAATATTGGCTCTTAGGACACCGTGGCCCTGAAGTCGATGAAATGGCCGAACACCCGTTCCCTCATTTCACGTCGTGCTGCCCGGCCTGGGTGAAAAACGCTGAAACCTACCATGCCGATATGTTGCCCCACCTCTCAACAGCTAAATCCCCCTTACAGATGGGTGGTACCTTAGCCAAGACGTGGGCTGCGAAACATATTTTCAATTGTGATCCTCGCAAACTCTACGTCGTTTCAGTGACCCCGTGTACGGCCAAAATCTTCGAGGCGGCTCGTCCTGAAATGAACACTGGCTGGCGTTGGGCTCAAGCCAAACAAATCATTCCGAAGAGCACCCCCTCCTACCAAGATATCGATGCCTCTTTGACGGCACGCGACTTGGCCGAACTGTTACGCCGGAAAAACATTAACCCGCTTTATATGCCCAAAACACGTGAACGCGGTGCTTTGGAAGTGTATACCGGTGCGGGCACGATTTTTGGCGTCTCCGGTGGCGTGATGGAAGCTGCCCTACGTACCGCTTACTTCGCTCTTTCGGGGGAAGATTTGAAAAATGCGGATATCCAAGTTGTCCGTGGTCTCAACAATGCCATTGTTGAAGCCACCATCCCAGTCCCCGTACGTGCCTTAGGCGGTAAAACCGTGGACATTCGCGTTTGCGTAGTCAATGGTGCCAATCAAGGACTCAAAGAAGTACTCAACCGCGTCCGTGTAGATAAAAACCGCTATCACTTTATTGAAGTGATGAATTGCCCGGGTGGCTGTGTCAATGGGGGTGGTCAACCTGTCCAGAAGACCGGTACCTCTTGGCTTGCCCCAACACTTCCTGTGCCTTTACGCGCCTAATCTAAAGGAGCTTATTCATGTTATCGGAAAATTATGATTATGCCGAACGTCCTGCCGCGCTCATTCTTGGGCGTCGCGGCTTCTTGAAAGTAGTCGGGCTCTGCGTGGGCGCTGTTGGGGTCTGTGGCTATGCGGTCACGGATCTCGTTGCTCGCCGTGGTGCCATCATCAAAGCTCGCCAAGCGGGCCTCTATCAAGATGACAAACTGTGCCAGCAAATGGGGTTAACCTGCTCACACCACAACCCCACCGTTATGCAGGTCTACAAAGACCTCAACACCAAACCGGTAGACCATGAAATGCATGAACTCTTGCATACGCATTTCTACCCGCGCTCCATGTTGGCCTCTTTAGGGGAGAACTCTCATGGCTAATGACCGTATTTTGCGTTTCCATGCGCCCGACAAAGTGTTCCACTCCGTCAATGCGATCACTTGGTTCGCTTTGCTCTTTACTGGGATTTACGTCTACTTCTGTGAACCGAGTGATGCAGCGGCTCACAACGCAATGGTTGCTCACTTGGTTTTAGGGGCAGTCTTTACCTTTAACTTGCTCGCCTTTATTGTCTTGGCCCCAGATCGTTTCGCCCTCATCATGCGTGCTTGTTTAGAGTGGGATCGTAATACGATTATGTGGTTCCGCAATTTTGGTGGCTACCCCCGTCGTTTCTTCAAGATCCCCTTTGGACCAGTGGAAGTTCCTCCGCAAGGGCGCTATAACGGTGGCCAAAAGGCCTCTTATCTGCTCTTTATGGGCATGATTGCTGCCTTGGCCGTCACGGGCTGGCTCCTCTGGTTAGGTGCTCCGTTGATTGGCAAGTTCGTGTATGCCTCCCTCTTTTATTTCCATGTTTGGGGTAGCATCATTGTGTCTGTGCTCGTTGTCTGTGCTCACATCCCGTTAGCCTTATTGTCCATGGAACACTTCAAGGGAATTTGGCGCTTGGGTCCAGGCACCATTTCGTACGAAGCCGCCGAACACCACGCCCCCTTGTGGTTAGAACGCGACGTCGTTCGTACCAATATTGAAAAACCGCAGCACTAACCATTGGGCGTGCTAAACCACGCCTAAGTGTTGTACACTCCCTCATCCCTCGCCAGAGTGCTTGCTCAGCACTCTGGCGAGTTTAATCAAATACCACCACGTTCCCCACACTGCTATGCTTCAAACCCCTAAAGGTCTCCGGCTTCATATTGGCTTATTTGGTCTACGTAACGCCGGTAAAAGTTCGTTAGTCAACGCACTCACGAACCAGATGATTTCCATCGTCTCCCATGTACCCGGCACGACAACAGACCCCGTTGAAAAAGCTTATGAGTTACAACCCGTTGGGCCCGTGGTGTTTGTTGATACCGCTGGCATTGACGATGTCGGAGAACTTGGTTTAGCCCGTGTACAACGTACCCTCCAGGTACTGGAATGGGTTGATCTGGCCTTGATTGTGGTTCAAAGCAAGCCTCAGTTAAGTCAACAAGAAAAGCAACTTCTTGAGGACTGTCAGCGCTTAGCTACACCGGTTGTGATTGCCGTCACACACGTTGATGAACTCGCTTGTCCTGACTCACTTAAACAAGAACTGGAGCAATTCCCCTTCCCTCGAGTCGAAACTCGTACGGATCAGCCCCAGAGTATCGACTCGTTGCGTCATGCGTTAGTCAGCCTCATCATCGCGAGCCGAGAACCCGACCGTTTAATGCTCGAAGGGTTGGTCAACGCTGGGGATACGGTTATGCTGGTTACCCCCATTGATATTGGGGCTCCGAAAGGGCGTCTAATTCTGCCCCAAGTGCAGGCTATTCGAGAACTCCTCGACATGGGGGTGAAATGCTTGGTTGTGCAATGCAACGAAGTAACCAACATGCTTGAACAGCTAAAAACACCGCCACAATTAGTGATTACCGACTCCCAGGTGGTCCTTGAGGTTGCTCGTCAAGTGCCCGAATCCATTCCTCTCACCACCTTTTCTATCCAATTAGCAGCCAGTAAATCCGACTCCATTGCCATGGCCGAAGGGGCAGCGCAACTTGAACAGCTCCGCGATGGTGACCGCGTCTTGATCCTTGAAACGTGTAGTCATCATCCACAAAAAGACGACATTGGTCGAGTCAAAATTCCTCGTTGGTTGAAAGAAAAAACAGGCAAAAATCTCACTATCGAGATAGCCGTCGGCAAAGATATCCCCGACGACTTCACGCCTTACAAACTACTCATCCAATGCGGAGGCTGCATTGTGACCCGCCGTCACATGTTGGCTCGCTTACGACATGCTCAGCGACAAGGCGTTCCCATGACCAACTATGGCATGACCATATCCTTCTTACAGGGGTTACTGGGCCGAGTGCTACGTTGTCACCCTGCAGCCCTTGAGGCCTACCAGGCGAAACGCCTCGTTCGTGAGGAGGCTCGCTAATGCCCTACCCATTAGAGTCCCTCCTCACGCTCACATCCTTCACTGATGAGCAACTCGAATACCTACTCGGTCTGACGGATCCCGAAGACTGTGCATTGCTTCAACAAGCAGCCTATGAGCTCACCACCCGTATGATGGGCAATTATGTTTACCTGCGCGGTCTTATCGAAGTCAGTAATGTGTGCACAGCGAATTGTCGATATTGCGGAATTCGTAAAGATAACCATACGGTACCCCGCTATACCTTGTCGGCTGAAGATATCGTTGAATGCGCCAAAATCGCTGCACGTAACGGCTATGGTTCCATCGCCATTCAAGCGGGAGAGCGTCGCGATGAAAAATGGATTGCCTTTATTGAATCCCTACTAATTGCCATCCAAGAAAATACCCGATCGGATACTTTACCTAATGGTCTAGGTATTACGTTAAGTTTGGGTGAGCAAACCTACGAGACGTATGAGCGCTGGGCCAACGCAGTGAATAATCCTCAAGGCTTGCGATACTTGTTGCGTCTCGAGTCAAGCAACCCCGAACTCTTTGCTTGGCTACACAGTACCCCCGGCAAAAATGAAAAAGTCCTTACCCACCGCTATGAGGCACTAGCCAATTTAAAATCGCTCGGTTATCAAGTGGGGACGGGGGTCATGATCGGGTTACCACGCCAAACCTTAGCTGATCTCGTGGCGGATATTCGCACCTTTGAACGTGTTGATGCTGACATGATCGGAATGGGCCCTTACATCACCAGTGGGGGCGCAGACATGACACAGGATGGCATGTTGGATAAAAAGCGCCTTATGCAACTAGCTCTCAATACCATAGCGGTAACACGACTCGTCATGCGTAACGTCAATATTGCAGCAGCCACCGCACTCGAAACACTCCAGGTCGATGGTCGTGTTGCAGGTATTCGCTACGGCTGCAATGTCGTTATGCCCAATATCACCCCTCAACTCACGCGAAAGTCCTACCAGCTCTATGACAATAAGGCGGGGACCGAAGTGGGGGAGGAATCCAACCGTATTTTGGAGAGCCATATTGTGGAAGGCACGGGCCGTACTTTAGGGCTCAACTTACTCGGATCCTCCGTCCGCTGGACGCAGCGCTAAACCTGTTTTGCATAAAAAAAGGAGCCGATGGCTCCTTTTTTATGCAAGAAAGTAAGTGCTCACTTCTCTGTATAAACTGCGAGACAGGGATCTCAAAAAAGTAAGTACTCACTCCTATCCGTCATTCGAAGGTTTGATTCATTTCACGTGTAGCGTGGAACTTCACCTGTGGCCAATGTTTCATGGTGGTTTCAAGGTTGTAGATGGACGTGGCCAAATACACGATATTGCCATTCACATCCGTCGCTAAACGTGCCGCTTGCTCGCGCTCAAACTCTTTCTTTGTCGTTTCATCGGGGAAGGATAACCAACGTGCTGTCGATACATCGGTCCCCTCATAAATGGCATCGACCTTATATTCTGTCGCTAAACGTTGGGCCACAATTTCAAACTGCAGCTGTCCCACGGCCCCGAGCATAATGTTGCCCAAGTCATTCGTAAAGACCTGAATTGCACCCTCTTCACCCAGCTCCTGTAAGCCTTTCTGAAGTTGTTTCGCTTTAAACGGGTCCTTACTACGTGCCGCACGGAACATTTCTGGAGCAAAGTTAGGAATCCCCGTGAATTTGAGTTTTTCACCTTCGGTGAGCGTATCCCCAATGTGCAACTGTCCGTGGTTATAGATCCCGATAATATCGCCTGCCACGGCATCCGTCATAATGACGCGATCTTGGGCCATAAACGTTAAGGCATTAGCGAGCTTCATGTCCTTGCCTTCACGAGTATGAAAAACCTTCATCCCAGGGGTATAGCGCCCCGAACAGACACGGAAAAAGGCGATACGGTCACGATGTCGTGGATCCATGTTTGCTTGAATTTTGAACACAAATCCCGTGAATGGCTCTTCGGTCGGCTCCACAGCACGAACGCCGGCATCACGTGGCAACGGGGACGGAGCCCAATTCACCAACGCATCGAGCAAATCCTGCACACCGAAGTTGTTGACACCTGAGCCAAAAAATACTGGACTTTGTTCCCCTTTCAGGAACTTTTCTAAATCAAATGGATCCGTTGCCCCTTGGACTAATTCAATCCCTTCACGGGCCATCGGCATTTCAAGCGGGAAAAGCCGATCAAGCTCAGGATTATCCAGCCCTTCGATGGTTTCACGATCGTCCGTTAAACGTTCTTCGCCTGCTGTGAACTTCACCATGCGATTGTGTAAGAGTGAAAATACCCCGCGGAAGGTTTTCCCCATACCGATTGGCCAAGTGATGGGAACGCACTGTAGCTTGAGGATGCTCTCAATTTCTCCCAGCAAATCCAATGGCGAACGTACTTCACGGTCCAGCTTGTTGATGAAGGTAATGATGGGCGTATTGCGCATACGGCACACTTCAAGTAGCTTGATCGTTTGCGCTTCGACCCCTTTTGCAGCGTCAATCACCATAATGGCCGCGTCCACAGCGGTCAACACACGGTAAGTATCTTCAGAGAAGTCCTCGTGGCCTGGGGTGTCCAACAAATTGATGACGTGATCGTTGTACTTAAACTGCATGACCGAGGACGTCACGGAAATCCCACGCTCTTTTTCCACCTCCATCCAGTCCGAGGTGGCATGACGCGCAGCCTTGCGACCTTTCACCGCACCGGCGAGCTGAATAGCGCCTCCGAATAACAACAATTTTTCCGTGAGCGTAGTTTTACCTGCGTCAGGGTGAGAAATAATAGCGAAGGTACGACGTTCTTGAACATCACGCACCAAAGCTGGATTTGAACTGGTCATAATAACTGTTATCTACATAAAGACGCGAACCGAATGGTTCGCGTCGAGTTACCTTTCAAAAGGGAGCCATTTTATCAAAGCATTCGCTGAGCTTCAGAAAAAGCACGCCGTCAATTGCATTCTTTTTCGTCGCATACTAGCGCTTTAATTTCATCAAGGCTTGTGCCATCGCTCCTAGCGGTTTCTCTACCGAGGATGTACGGTGTGATTTCCCAAACGAGCGAGCCCCACCATCCTTATGAGAAGATCCCGATAAGGAATTTTTTCCGCCTTCAGACTTCATCGAAGCAGCAATGCGTTTGCGTTGCAGATCAACATCCAAAATGCGCACTTTCACCACATCCCCGACTTTTACCACTTCATGAGGGTCCTTCACAAAGCGATCGGAAAGCTCTGAGAGATGAACTAAAGCATCTTGGTGCACACCGATATCCACGAAGGCACCAAACTGAGCTACGTTAGTAACCCGGCCTTCTAACATCATGCCTGCTCGTAAATCGGTCATATCATGGACCGACTCATCAAACTGCGCATAATGGAATTCAGGACGGGGGTCGCGCCCTGGTTTTTCCAATTCCCGAAGGATGTCGACTAACGTCGGCATACCAACCTTTTCGGACACAAAATGACGAAGCTCAACGCGTTTGAGCAAATCAGTGTTCCCGATCAGGTCCTCAACGGTGGTGTTGAGTGAATGAGCAATTTGTTCAACGACGGGATACGATTCAGGGTGAACGGCCGTCGCATCCAAGGCGTTTTTTCCCTGGTGGATACGCAAAAAGCCAACGGCTTGTTCCCACGACAACTTGCCTACCGTAGGGACGTTCATAATATCGTCGCGAGAGCCAAACAAACCATGGGTCTGACGGTACTCAACAATACGCTTTGCCCGTGAACGTCCTAAACCGACAACACGGCGTAGCAATTCGGCGCTGGCAGTATTGATGTCTACACCCACCGAATTCACACAATCTTCTACTACCACATCCAGTCGTTCACCAAGTTTGTTTTGGTCGACATCATGTTGATATTGCCCCACCCCAATCGATTTGGGCTCAATTTTGACTAATTCTGCCAACGGGTCCTGAAGACGTCGGGCAATGGAAATGGCTCCACGGTATGAAACATCAATATCAGGGAATTCTGCTGCCGCCAATTCAGAAGCAGAATAGACCGACGCACCGGCTTCACTCACGACCACAGCAATCAATTCACGTTCAGGCATCAGTTTAACTAATTCACGTGCCAACGCATCCGTTTCTCGACTGGCGGTCCCATTGCCAATCGCGATCATCTCAACCTGATGTTGCTGAATGAGTTTCGCCAAACTCACGAGCGCTTCGCGCCGTTTCATATGGGGCTCAAAAGGGTAAACCACCGCGGTGGTTAACAGTTGTGCCTCTTTCCCTACCACCGCGACTTTGACCCCTGTGCGAATGCCTGGGTCAAGCCCCATGACCACTTTTGCTCCCGCGGGAGCGGCCAATAATAGCGCCTTCAAGTTGGTCCCAAATACTTCGATTGCACGGTCTTCACTTAACTCACGAAGGCGGTTAATCAGCTCGGTTTCTAACGAGGGTTGTAATTTCACTCGCCAAGCCCATCGAGCACATTTGAGCAAAAAAGCATCCCCCGCTCGCCCCAAATCCTTGAGCTGAAAATGATCTTGCACGACCTCTTCGAGTCCCACCTCAGGATCCTCTTCTGCTTGGAGTGACAAACCAAGAATATCAGCCTTCATCCCTCGAATCATGGCTAATGCTCGATGTGAGGGAATATGTGAAATGCATTCACTGTAGTCAAAATAGTCTTTGAACTTTATCCCTTCGAGTTCTTTGCCTTCAAGCACATGACTCACAAGGAACCCTCGAGTCCAAAGTTGTTCACGCAACTTCCCTACTAAGTCGGCGTCTTCACTAAACTGTTCAGCCAAAATATCCCGCACACCATCTAAGACAGCATCGAGCGAATTAAAACGCCCTTCGCTCTGGACATAGGCCTGGGCTTCTTGCTCAGGTACGCGTTGTGGCTGAGTGAAAAGTAACGTTGCTAAGGGCTCAAGACCAGCCTCACGTGCCATCTGAGCGCGTGTCATACGCTTGGGTTTATAGGGAGCATATAAGTCTTCCAAGCGTTGAACGGTCTCCGCTTCCATAATCTGCTGTTCAAGCTCTGGAGTCAATTTCCCCTGCTTTTCAATGCTACTGAGAATACTTTGACGACGCTCCACCAGCATGCGGTAGTACTTGAGCCGCTCTTCGAGTGTACGCAACTGAGTATCGTCCAAACTGCCCGTTACCTCTTTTCGGTAACGTGCAATAAAAGGAACGGTTGCCCCTTGATCCAGAAGCTCGACGGCACGCTCAACCTGCCAGGTTTGTGCTTGAATTTCTTTCCCGATGAGGGATTCAATATGAATTTCTCGGATGGGTTCCATTAAGTGGTTTCCTGATTCACGCTAGTCACAATACTATTAAGCGTAACGCCAGCACTTTAGGCTGGCGTTAACGATTCGAGTGACTTAATTATGCTGTTTTTTTATGAGCTGTGCGAGCAACTGCTCAACCAATTGCTGGTCTTTCACTTGATAGGCTTGTTTGCGTAAATTTTCATAAAGGGGATTTTCATTACGAGCCTCTTCTTCATAGATAAACCGCACAAACAAGTGTCCAGACTCCGGCTCCTCGATACGCATTAAGAAACTCGACTCAGGGAAGTGCTGTGAGGCTTTCACTTGGCTCACCACGGTGTACTGTTCATCCAATACATCGACATGGTCATCAACCGTAAACTGCTCAAACTTCAAGTGACGGTCGCACTCAAACCCTGTTGGAGTCGTTTTTTGACTCACAATCTCTTCACCCAGCATATGTTCTACAAACTCAGACGGACGTAAGACACTCTCACGCATTTCTGACCAAAGTGCCTCCTTCGTGATTCCATCTTGAGGACCAAAGGACACACGCACAAGGTGTTCATAAAATGTGACAAACATACCGACTATACCTAAAACAAAACAACTAAACCGACTGGCGACGCTTATTGCCCCCCAGATAGGTTTCTAACCAAATACTATACCGAGAGATCACGAAACTGAAGACAAAGTACACTGCCGCAATAAACAGATACCCTTCAATAAAGAAGCCTCGCCACTGCGCATCCCCCAGTGCTAATTTCAACCCCCCCGTTAGGTCTGTCATGGAAACCACGGTCACGAGCGAGGTATCCATAAAACACGAGAGCAAACTATTGATGAAGGCAGGAATCACGGCCACCAACGCCTGAGGCAAAATCACAAACAAGTAAGTTTGTGGGCGACTTAACCCAAGGGATTCGGCTGCAAAAAACTGACCACGCGGAATGGTTTGAATCCCGCCACGAACCGTTTCTGCAATATAAGCCGCTTGGAAAAGAATAATCCCTAACGTTACACGCCAGAAGGGGTCAATACGCACCCCAGCAGGCAATAACAAGGGAAAAATAAACGTCGACACAAACAGGACGGTAATTAACGGAATACCGCGAACCAACTCGATATAACCTGTTGCTGCTCCCGACACAATGGGCATTGAGCTACGGCGTGCAATAGCAAGCAAAATCCCTAGAGGAATGGACAATCCCATCCCGAAAAGTGTTAGAACCACCGTTAACGGAAGACCACCCCACAAATCGGTGGTGACGCGTGTGAGTCCAAACACGCCTCCAAACAGGAGCGCAAAAAAGGCGAACAAATTCACCAACCATCCATAGAGCAGATAGGTTGAATAGGGCTTATGCCAGAGCGACGGTACCGCGGTCGCAGCAAGGCCTGCCACAATGAGCACCGTAGCTAATGCAGGACGCCACTGTTCTTCGTAGGGATAGCGACCAAACAGAATCAGTCGCCACTTTTCTTGCACAAACCCCCAGCAGGCGCCACTCGTCTGGCGACACGCTTCCAAATCATTGCTCCAAACCGCATCAAGCACTGCCCAACGCATGAAGGAGACGACAACCCAAGTAATCAGCAACGCCACCAATACGGTTAATACACTGGCACTGGGGGAGTAGAAAAACTTGCGACGAATACGCTCACCCCAGGTACCACTAAACGACGATTGAACCATTTGCATGACCGTGTTCCTTATTGAGGTGCTCGCATAACGCGTGCATTTAAAGCGTTCATCACTACCGAGATAATCAAATTCAACGCCAAGTACACCAACATGATGATGCAGATAACTTCGAGTGCTTGGGCACTCACATTAATCGTTGTGTTCCCAATACTAACCAGATCAGGGTAACCCACGACAACTGCTAACGAGGAGTTTTTCGTCAGGTTCATGTATTGACTCGCCAAGGGAGGAATCACTAAACGCATCGATTGCGGGAAAATCACGTAGCTCACTGTTTCGGTTCGAGTGAGCCCCAAAGCCAACCCCGCATCCCATTGCTGGGGACGCACGGCTAAGACACCTGCACGAACAATCTCGGCGATACTGGCCGAAGTAAACAGCGTCAAACCAAGCCAAAGCGCCAAAAATTCGGGTGTCAACTGCGCCCCACCACTTAAGGCAAAGCGCGTTTGTTGAGGATGATCCCAACCGGTAACCATGCCAAAACCGACCCACACCAGAATTCCAACGACGGCAAACACGAGTAGCCCCCATAACGACGCCATCAAATTGGTCATGCGCTTAGTTAACACACGATAAGTAACACAGGCACCGAAAATACCTATCAACACAGCGCTCAAAAGTGACCAGGTGTTTTCCAAGGGATGAGCATACTGTAAGCCCCCCTTATAAAGGTAGACCCAATTGCCAATATGCCAAGCCTCCCGAGCACTCGGGAGTAATTCCGTTAACGTTAAATAGACGGCCAACAGCAATACCAGCAAAGGAATATTACGGTAGGCCTCCACATGCCCTGCCCCTAAAAACTTGAGCATCGGGTGACGTGATAGACGCATCAAACCGACCATAACGCCCAAAAGAGTAGCCGTCACGATGCTGTAACACGAGATCTTCAAGGTATTCAAAATCCCGACAACAAACCCCTTCCACATGGGATCACTACTCGTGAAGTGAATCGCAGTCTCGCCCACGTCAAACCCTGTTGGGTTAAAGATAAAAGCAAAGCCACTACGAATGTGGCGTGCACTAAGGTTCTCTGAGACATTCATCACTGCCGCAGAGAGCAAGGCAAATAAAATTAACAGTAACAGGGCTTGAATGGTATAGTCTCGACGGCGCTTTGCAGCCAGTCGTTCTTTCCAAGCATCATCACCCTCGATGCCAAAAGCGTTCTTCGATAACATTCACTCACCACTTCACGGAGGTAATGTTGATCAGCCTAGTGGGGGCTTCACAATGAGGTTAGGGGACTGTTGACTGCTCCCCTACAGCACGAGAGAACAGCCTAAAGAATATAGCCATCAATAATAACAAAGGCTCCCAGAGAAAAACCTTGGGAGCCCCTGATAAATTTCAGTCGCTAGGCTTTTACGATTAGCGGATCGGCTGGGCGTACATCAAACCACCCTGCGTCCACAGCTTGTTCAAGCCGCGGGGCAACTTCAACGAAGATTTCGGGCCGAAATACTTTTCCCAAGATTCACCGTAGTTACCCACTTGCTTCACGATGCGATACGACCATTCCTTGTCCAAGCCAAGACCACGGCCCATGTCATCACCAGCGCCTAAGAGACGCAAGACATTGGGATTGGTGCTCGTTTTGCGCAATTCATCAGCATTGGCCTTGGTGATCCCCAATTCTTCAGCTTCGATAAGGGCCGTAAGACTCCAACGAACAATCTGGAACCACTGGTCATCTCCCTGACGAACAGCTGGCCCTAAAGGTTCCTTAGAAATCACTTCCGAGAGAATTTCATATTTGTCAGGATTCTGAGCATTCGTCAACATCCCAGCCAAGTCAGACTGGTCCGTCGTGTAAGCCTGACAACGACCCGAAAGGAAAGCGCTCTGAATCGCTTCAGTCGTATCGGACACCACAGCCTTGTACTTTAAGCCGTGAGAACGGAAATAGTCAGCCAACGTTTTTTCGGTAGAAGTACCCGATTGAATACAAATCGAAGCGCCATCTAACTCTTTGATACTCTTAATCCCAAACTCCTTGGGAACGATAAAGCCTTGACCATCATAGTAGGACGTGGCGACGAACATCGCACCTTGGGTGGTGTCGCGGGTCATCGTCCATGTTGTGTTGCGTGCTAAAACGTCAATTTCGCCCGACTGCAAAGCGGTAAAACGTTGAGAAGAGCTCAACGGAACGAATTTCACTTTTTTAGCATCACCTAAAACCGCAGCGGCAACACTACGGCAAATATTCACGTCAAGACCTTCCCAATTACCCTGGCTATCAGCGCTACCAAAGCCCGGGGCTGCAGTATTCACACCGCAGATCACGTAATCACGCTTTTTGACCGCGTCAACCGTGACACCTGCCATGGCAGGAGCTGCAACAACCCCAGCAGAAACCAACGCTAACGCAGCTAAAAGTTTTGTGTTTGCCATTTCTTTTTAATCCTTCAAATGGTGATGCTGTAAGAATGGATTGTGCTCATCATGTTTTTGATAGAGCATGAATTTGAATTAAAACGTAATCTCGTCTTGCTGTAAAGGACTCCGGGTGAGTCAATACGACTATTTGACCGAGGTTTTAATTCACTCAAATCATCTTAGTCTTTTTGCTCAGATGGCAAAGTGAAAACTACAAACTGAAACACTTATATCAAGCAAAAATATCATTAAAATTACCTATTTTTTATGACATTTAGTGCCACGCAGAACATTCTTCCCTGTCCGATGGTAAAGAAACAAAAGGAGCAAATATCATACAATTATTAGTAAACACTGTATTCGTGGAGTATTGGCAAATAGTTACTTTTCTTGTGTTTTTCTGTTTTCAAGCATGGCACAGTGATTCCCCTCTTAAAATCGCTCGAAAATCCAGAGATGTTAGACGTCACCGAGGTGGACCCAAAAAAACGCCATGAACCGGACCTACCCCTGATGCTCTTTTGAGCTTAGAGG
>OOCP01001164.1_pt1 | contig 28667 bp, 27 predicted proteins | sample 1671511 | NCBI WGS metagenome assembly OOCP01 (sample SAMN06348164, study PRJEB24527) | human gut metagenome | biome: human gut; feature: ankylosing spondylitis patient; material: feces | host: Homo sapiens | place: China | collected 2015-10 | reverse complement strand
TTATCTGCGCTTTTGGCTTAGCATCTGCCGCACCTCGCTCGCCGTATCGGCACTTAGAATTATGCGGTATTGCCCTTATTATTTTTACATGCAAAGGAGCAACGCTTATGTTTACCCTTGCCATTGTGCAAAGTGCATTGGAGCTGGGCTTTATTTACGCCCTTGTGGCCATGGCACTGTTTTTGAGCTTCCGTGTGCTGAATATTGCCGATATGACCACCGATGGCGCGTTCACCCTTGGCTGTGCCGTGTCGGCTACCGCCGCAGTGGCGGGGCATCCGTTCCTTGGTTTTGTGCTGGCCATGCTGGCCGGTGCCTGCGCCGGGTTTGTCACCGCATTCCTGCAAACCCACCTGGGCGTGCCGTCCATTTTGGCGGGTATTATTACCAATACCGGGCTTTACACCGTAAACCTTGCCATCATGGGCTTTTCTTCCAACGTTCCCATGCTGAAAACTGAGACAGTGTTCACTATGGCCCGCGCCCTGTTTGGCGAAAAATCTCCCTATAAACTCATTGTTGCCGTCACGGTCACAGTCGTGGCCTGTGCGCTGCTGATTTTATTCCTTGGCACCCGGCTTGGTCTTTCCATCCGCGCTACCGGCGATAACCCGGATATGGTGCGCGCTTCCTCCATCAACACGGCGTTCACCATCACGGTGGGCCTTTGCGTTTCCAACGCCATGACCTCGCTTTCCGGCGCGGTTCTGGCTCAGTACCAGAAATCCGCCGATATCAACCTGGGCACTGGCATGGTGGTCATCGGTCTGGCTTCGCTGATTATTGGCGAAACGCTGTTTGGCCGCGGCGGTATGTGGGTCAAAGCGGCTGCGGCTGTGGCGGGCAGCGTGATCTACCGCTTTATCATTGCGTTGGCCCTGCGTGCCAATGTTCCCAGCGAGTGCCTGAAGCTGATTTCTGCCGTCATTGTGGCGCTGGCCATTGCGGCCCCGGCCCTGAAAAAGAACCTTGCGCTGCGCCGCCGCCGTGCCGTCAGCCAGAAAGGGGGCAAGACCCATGCTTGATCTGAACCATGTCAGTATGACCTTTAACCCCGGTACGGTGAACGAGAAAAAAGCGCTGACCGATATCAATCTGCATATGGAAAGCGGCGAGTTCGCTACCATTGTGGGTTCCAACGGCGCGGGCAAATCCACCTTGTTCAATGCCATTGCAGGCAGCTTTATTCCGGATACCGGCAGCATTCTGCTGGATGGGGTGGATATGACCTTCCAGCCGGATTTCCGCCGCTCCAAGGCGATTGGCCGCCTGTTCCAGGACCCGCTCAAAGGCACTGCCCCCAACATGACCATTGAGGAAAATCTGGCCCTGGCCTATCTGCGAGCTTCCACCCATACTTCGCCGTTTTCCCGCATTACCAAGGCGGACCGCGAACTGTTTACCGATCGGCTGGTCCAGCTGGGCTTGGGGCTGGAGAACAGGATGAAACAGCCGGTCGGCCTGCTTTCCGGCGGCCAGCGCCAGGCGCTGACCCTATTGATGGCCACCCTGGTTACCCCCAAATTGCTGTTGCTGGACGAGCACACTGCGGCCCTGGACCCCGCCACCGCAGATAAGGTGCTGGAGCTGACCAAGAAAATTGTGGCCGAAAACCACATCACCTGCCTGATGATTACCCACAACATGCACGCCGCCCTGGAGTTGGGCAACCGCACGCTGATGATGGATTCCGGCCATATTGTGCTGGATATCAGCGGGGGAGAACGCGCCAACACCACGGTGGACGGCCTGCTGGATCAGTTCGCCAAAAATGTGGGCCGTCGGTTGGATAATGACCGCATCCTGTTGAGCAGGCAGGAAGAGACGGCCCAGTAAAATAATAACAAAAAGCAGCCCCCGCGGAGGCTGCTTTTTGTCATATACAATCAGGGAAAAAATCAACCGGCGATTGCACCAAAAGCGGAAATGCCCAAAGTGCTCAGTACGCCCATAATGCAGCCTGCCAGCAGAACGCCGCCCATGCAGGCCAGAACGCTTTCCTTGAAATCCATATCCAGTAGGCTGGCGGCCAGGGTGCCGGTCCATGCGCCGGTGCCGGGCAGGGGAATGCCCACAAACAGCAGCAGAGCAATAAAAAGGCCGCGGCCGGCGGTGGCTTTCAGCTTTTGGCCGCCCTTGTGGCCTTTTTCCAGGCAGAAAGTGAAAAACTTGCCGATCACCGGTTTGTCAGCGCCCCATTCCAGGATCTTGCGCGCAAACAAAAAGATGAACGGCACCGGGATCATGTTGCCGATGATGGCAATGATGTAGGTGCTCCACAGCGGCAGACCAAAAATTACGCCATAGGGGATTGCGCCGCGCAGTTCGATCAGGGGACCCATCGAAACAAAAAATACAGTCAGGTATTTCTTAAGCATTCCAGTACCTCGCAGTTGATTGATGTCAAATTTGCATATAAGCTTTATTATACAAGAATCCGCGATATGCCGCAAGACCTGCACCACAGGTTTTGTGTAAAATTTATGTCAAGCGGGCAGGATGCCGGTTTCCGGCATAAAAAGGGTGCAAAGCCCTGCGGGATATGGTATAATTACAACATACATGCCCACAGAATAAGAAAAAATGACGGAACCACAACAGCAGGAGGAGGCACAGGATGCAGCGTATAGAAGCCCTGGAAGAATACAACCGCGCTCAAAGATTGGGCGTGCGCGATTACCGTGAAAAGACAGCGGCAGGCAAATACCCCTATCTGCCTGCGTTGGATGAACTGCTGGAAAAAGCAGATACCGAAAGCCAGATACCGCTTGGCACCATTGAAATACCGTTGGATTATGTGGTAGGCACCAAAACCACCGGCCGCACCCCGGCGTTTGCTTCCAACTTTATGCCGCTGCTGCCCGAAAACACTGAGTTTGCCAGCAAGTGGGTTTCCCTGTGCATGGCCCATGTGGAAGAGGGCATCCACGATGCCATTAAAGCATATGAGTACATGGGCCGCTTTTATGTCCAAGAGGGCAACAAGCGTGTCAGTGTGCTGAAATATTTTGGCGCGGATTCTATTTTTGCCACCGTTACCCGCGTTGTGCCGCAGTTCAATGATACGCCGGAAATTCGTGAATATTACGAGTTCATGGAGTATTACCCTTTGTGCGGGCTGTACCGGCTGCACTTTACGCAGGAGGGCAGCTTTGCCCGCTTGCAGAAAGCGCTGGGCAAAGCGCCGGATGAAAAGTGGACCGCAGACGATAAGGCGGAAGTTGTCAGCCTGATGAACTGGATCACCAAGGCTTATAATGCCCACGGCGGCGATAAAATGCGCACCACCCCGGCGGATGTTATGCTGCTGTTGCTCCGCTTGTATAAGTTGGATGAGCTGAAAACCTATAGTCCCGCCCAGTTTGCCGCAGCTATTGACGCTGTGTGGGATAACGTTCTGGCGCTGGAGCGCCCGGAACCGGTCAAGCTCAGCACCCAGCCGTCCGCCCCGGCCAAAAAGAACAGCCTGCTGGACCGCATCCTGCCGGGGATCCGCAGTGAGCCCAGCCACTTGAAAGTAGCGTTTGTCAACGAGCGCACGCCGGAAACTTCTACCTGGACCAGCCAGCACGAGTTTGGCCGTACCCAGCTGGACCAGGTGTTTGCCGGCAAGGTGGAAACCGTGGCTTATCATGGCGCAGAGCCGGGCAAAAATGCCGATGAACTGGTGGAAAAAGCCATCCAGGACGGTGCGGATATGGTGTTTACAACCTCGCCAAAACTGGTGGGGGCTTCGCTGCGCGCGGCGCTGCGCCACCCGGATGTGCGCATCCTGAACTGCTCGGTCGATATGCCGTATGCTTCCATCCGCACCTATTACAGCCGCGTGTATGAGGCAAAGTTCATCACCGGCGCCATTGCTGCCGCTGTGGCGCGGGAGGACCGCGTGGGCTATGTGGCGGATACGCCCACCTTTGGCGTTCCGGCCAACATCAATGCGTTTGCCCTTGGCGCGCGGATGGTCAACCCGCGCGTTAAGGTCAGCCTGCAATGGTCCTGCCTGCCGGGGGACCCGATCCAGGCCTTCCAGAAGCAGGGCATCACGGTGGTCTCGGGGCGCGATACCCCCACGCCGTTCCGCCCTGCGCGAGAGTTCGGAACTTTCCGCATCAGCCCCGGCGGCACGCTGATGGATCTGGCTTCGCCGTTTTGGCATTGGGGCCAGTTCTATGAAAACGTGGTGCGCACCGTGCTGGATGGCGGCTGGACCCGCGATAAATCCGGCACCGACGGTACTGCCGTCAACTACTGGTGGGGCATGAACAGCGGTGTGATGGATGTGCTGCTCAGCCGCGAGCTGCCCCATGATGTGCGCCACCTGGCCAACATCCTGCGCAGCGGCATTATTGCGGGCAGCATTGACCCGTTTGCCTGCTATATTACCGCGCAGAACGGTACTGTGATGAACGAGGGCCGCACCGGCTTTACCCCGGAGCAGATCCTGCATATGGACTGGCTGTGCGATGCAGTGGAGGGCCACCTGCCGGAATTTGACGAACTGATGGACTATGCCCGCCCCATGTACCGCATGCAGGGCATCCACCGCGACCGGCTCCCTGCAGAGAAAGAGGCCGATCTATGAAAATTCTGGCAGTGGCAGACGAAGAGAGCAAGTACCTGTGGGAATACTATGAGCCCAGCAAGCTGCGCGATATCGACCTGATCATCGGCTGCGGGGACCTGAGCCTGCATTATATGAACTTTTTGTCCGATGCAGCGCCGGTTCCGGTGCTTTATGTACACGGCAACCATGATGCCAGCTATGATAAAGAACCGCCCCGCGGTGCGATCTGCATTGACGATGACCTGTACTGGTACAAGGGCTACCGCATTGTGGGCCTTGGCGGCAGCTGCCGTTACCGCGCCGGTGCCTGGCAGTTTACCGAAGCGGAAATGAAACGCCGCATCAGCCACCTGCGCAGCAGGATCCAGCGCGCGGGCGGGGTGGATATCCTTGTTACCCATGCGCCGCTGCACGGCTATGGGGATTTCAGCGACCTGCCGCACCGCGGGTTTACGGTGTTCAATGAAATTTTGGATACCTATCACCCGGCTTTGATGCTGCACGGGCATATCCACCTGACCTATGGAGCCAACATCCCGCGGGAGCACCAGTACGGCCAGACACGCATTGTGAACTGCTATGAGCGCTTTACGCTGGACCTGCCGGATAAGCCGGATCCGCGCCGCCACTCTTTGATTGAGAGGTGGAAACAGTTTAACCGCACGGGGCACTTTTAAGGTGTAGCTTGAAGGCGTACCTGATACCATAGGCAACACCGCACAATTCCCGCCTTGCGGCTTAAGCACCGCTCCGGCAGCTGCGGCACGGCATCTGCGTTGCCAAAATGCTCGATAAGACATCCAGTATTATCTGCGCTTTTGGCTTGGCATCTGCCGCACCTCGCTCGCCATATCGGCACTTAGAATTATGCGGTATTGCCCATAAACGATTGGAGAACAAATACGATGACCAAAACCAAAATCGGTGTTCTGGGTGCCGGAACCTGGGGAACCGCGCTGGCACGCATGCTGGCAAGAAACGGCTGTGACGTTACCATGTGGAGCGCCCTGCCCGATGAACTGAAAGCCATGAGCGTGACCCATGCCCACCCCAACCTGCCCGGCATGTGCCTGCCTGCCGATATGCACTATACCGCGGATATTGAAGAAATCTGCGGCGACCGCGATGTGCTGCTGTTTGCGGTGCCCTCGGTTTTTGTGCGTTCCACCGCCCGCAAGGCGGCACCGCATATCCCGGATGGGCAGCTGATCGTGGATGTGGCCAAAGGCGTGGAGGAAAAAACGCTGATGACGATGTCCGAAATCATTGAGCAGGAGCTGGCCGCGGATGGCAAACACACCCACTGCAATGTGGTGGCGCTTTCCGGCCCCACCCATGCGGAGGAAGTGGCCCGCGATATGCCCACCCTGATCGTGGCGGGCAGCCCGGATGAAGCCGCCGCACGCAAGGTGCAGCAGATCTTTACCACCCCCACCTTCCGCGTGTATACCAACACCGACCGCCGCGGCGTGGAGCTGGGCGGCGCTGTCAAAAATGTGATCGCGCTGGCTGTTGGCATTGCGATGGGCCTGGATTACGGCGATAACGCCAAGGCTGCCCTTATCACCCGCGGCAACGCCGAGCTGGCCCGCCTGGGTGTGGCCATGGGCTGCAAGGCCGAAACTTTTGCCGGGCTTTCCGGTATGGGCGATCTGATCGTGACCTGCACCAGTATGCACAGCCGAAACCTGCATGCCGGCATGCTGATTGGCCGCGGAAAGGATGTGGAAACCGCCAAAAAAGAGGTCGGTCAGGTGGTGGAGGGCATCAATGCCCTGCCCGCAGCCTGCAAGCTGGCGAAAAAGTATAAGGTAGAAATGCCCATCGTGAATGCGGTGGATGATATTCTGTCCGGTCGGTTGGCCGCCCGCGATGCGCTGGCTACAATGATGGGCCGACAGCTGAAACAGGAATAATAACATGGAAAACAGAGATATTCGCATTGCTTTTTTTGATATTGACGGCACTCTGCTGCCGCCGGATCACCACCTGCCGGAATCCACCGTGGCGGCGCTCAACATTCTGCGCGCCAAAGGGGTGCAGCTTTACCTGGCAACCGGCCGTCCGCCGTACCACCTGCATTACCTGAAAAAGGATCTGCCGTTTGAATTTGACGGCATGGTGATGATGAACGGCCAATATTGCCGGGATAAGGACGGCTGCTTTTACGCTCACCCGCTGCCGCAGGAGGGACTGCGCGAGCTGCTGCCCTGGCTGGAAAAAACAGATATTGCGGTTTCCTTTGTGGAAGCGGATATCGCTTACATGAACCGCACCAATGCTCTGTGTGAAAACTTTTTGAAAGAGATCCCGCAGGAAACCATCGATCCGGCCCAGCGCTGCTTTACCTACCCGACGTATCAGCTCAGCGCATTTTTGAGCAGCGAGCAGGAACCGGAGTTCATGGCTCACGTGCCCGGCTGCCGCGCTGTGCGCTGGAGCGAAGAATTTGTCGATATCCTGCCCGCAACCGGCGGCAAGGTGAACGGCTTGCAGGAAACGCTCATTCATCTGGGTCTTACGCGGGAAAACAGCATCGCCTTTGGCGATGGCAGCAACGATACCGAGATGCTTGCTTTTGCCGGGATCGGGGTTGCCATGGGCAACGCCTGGCCAGACGCCCGTGCCGCGGCGGATTACATTACCACCGATGTGGATAAGGACGGCATCTGGAATGCGCTGGAACATTTCGGGCTGCTGAAATAACCAATAAAAACAAGAGCATGTACGGTTTTTGGGAAAGCCCGAAAAACTGCACATGCTTTTATTTTATTTCTTTAATGGCTGTTCAACCGCAGGGCAGTGTCTCGCCTTCCAGCACCGCCTGCACCAGGGTATCGCCGTGATAGGTTAGCTCCAGATGAAAAAACGGTGCGCCCTCCGCCAACAGCCGAAGGAAAATTTTGTCCCCCTGCCAGATCGGCAGGTTCTCTACTTCGGATTTGGGCACCCATTCCAGTGTGCCCTCGTTACAGTCGGTCAGCGTGCCGGTAAAATCGGTGCAGGTGTACAGGTGCATCCGCTCGGCGGGCCATGGCTCGCAAGTAAAATCCACAATGCCGCGGTAGGCGGGGGATTGCATCGTCAAGCCGGTTTCCTCCCACACTTCGCGCAGGGCACAGGCTTCGGCAGTTTCGCCGGGGTCAAACTTGCCGCCCACACCGATCCATTTATCGTGGTTGACGTCGTTCTTCTTTTTAATGCGGTGCAGCATCAGATAGCAGCCGTTTTGTTCCAGGTAGCACAGAGTGGTTTGCAGCAGTTCAGCCATAGCGGAGCCTCGTTCCCTGTGTGCGGGGCACACAAAATATATTGGTATCAGTATACCACCCGGATAGTACAGGCAGCAAGGCTGCAGACAATGTGCGGGCGGCTATTTGGCGGGCAGAAAACCAATATCCTGAAATTTACGCGGCGCTCCGTTATAATATCTCCAAAATGGAGATGGCTTTGAGGGGAACCGCAAAAAGGTGTTTGAAGCAGGCGTGAACGCCCACATTGCCAAGCCGTTCAGCGTGATGCCCTGCTGGCAGGGCTGGATAAAGCACTGACAAAAAACAGGCACGAACCATACATAAACCGCCGCACTTTCCATATAATAGGTATATTGTACAGAATATGGAAGGGCAGGAGGGTACCCCAATGAAAGCAACAGGAATCGTGCGCAGGATTGATGAGCTGGGGCGGGTGGTCATTCCCAAAGAGATCAGGCGAACCCAGCGCATCCGCAAGGGCGATGCACTGGAAATTTTTACCGCTGCCGATGGGCAGGTGGTGTTCAAAAAATATTCCCCGCTGGTGGAGCTGGGCGAACTGGCCGGGGTGTATGCCGAGGTGCTGGCCAAAAACCTGGGCCGCCCTGTGCTGATGTGTGACAGGGAAAGCATTGTGGCCGCCACCGGCACGGGCAAAGGGCAGCTGCTGGGGCGGCAGATCAGCGATGCCGCCGCCCGGCTGCTGGCCATGCGCGGCCCTTACACCGCGCCGGAAACCGCTGCCCGCCGCATTACAGCCTTTGACAAAGGGGAAACGGTGCTGCTGTGCGTCTGCCCCATTGTGGTGCAGGGGGATGTGGAAGGCGGTGTGTTGCTGACCGGCCGCCCGCAGGATGCAGCCCCTGATACCGAGACCGCCCGCGCAGTAAACATTGCCGCGGCATTTTTAGCAAAGTGGATGGAAGAATGAACCGTTGGCCGGCATCACCCTGCTGTCTGGCGGGCAGCAAAACAAGATAAAATAAGAGAAAAACGCCGCGGCGGAGGGCAAAAACCACCCTTTGCCGCGGCGTTTGTGTCAAATCTGTTAAAGTTTGAAACTTTTTATGAAAAGGGCTTGACAGAACAAAGAGTTGGGATATAATAAATTTAGCACTCAGGAAGAGAGAGTGCTAAACAAGAAAAAGCAAACAAGGAGATGAGGGCAGCATGACGATGGATGCACGCAAGCAGCGCATTCTGGAAGCGATTGTTGCCATTTATTCTACCGGCGGCGAGCCGGTCGGCTCCGGTTTGCTGGCCAGCCACTTTGACATGGCACTTTCCAGCGCAACGCTCCGCAACGAGATGGCCGCGCTGACAAAGCTTGGTCTGCTGGAGCAGCCGCACACCAGCGCAGGCCGCGTGCCCAGCCCCAAGGGGTACCGGTACTACCTAGACCACCTGCTGGAAGCTCCCGCCGCCATAGCACTGAGCGCAGCGGACCGCGAAAACATTGACCGGCTGTTTGCCGATATGGACGTTGAGCCCGAAAAGCTGGCGCAGAGCGCCGCCCGCGCACTGGCCGATTATACCGGCTGTGCCGCAGTGGCTACCACCCCGCAGGCCGAGGATCTGTGCATCGCCCATTTTGAGGTCGTGCAGGTCGGGCGGTATTCCGCCGCAGTTTTGGCGGTTACCAGCTCCGGCGGTGTGCGCACCCGTGTGGCGCGTATCCACACCGGCTTGACGCGGGAGGATGCCGATGAGATGGCCCGCCTGCTGAACAGCAGCCTGACCTTTGTGGCACCGGAGGATCTGACCCCGTCGCTGACGGCAAGCCTGGTGCTTTCCGCCGGGCGCAGGCTGGCGCCGGTGGTGTTCGCCGCCGAAGCGCTGGTTCGCACCCGCCCGCAGTTTTACCTGGAGGGCGTGCAGTACCTGGCCAAGATGCCGGATGTGCGCACAAACCTTGGCGCGCTGCTGGAAGTTTTTTCTGACAACGAAGCGGCCCGCGCCCTGATCGAACCGGGCAGCGGCAAAGTGACCGCCACGTTGGGCGAGGATATCGAGCCCGCCATGCCGAACCTCTGCATCGTCAGCAAGCGTTACCTTGCGGGCGGCGGGCTGTACGGCACGGTGGCGGTGATCGGCTCCAACCGCATGGAGTACGAACACTTGATCCCCGTTTTGAATTATTTTGCAATTAAGTTAGGGCAGTCAATGTCCGGTAAAAAGGAGGAGCAGATATGAGCGAAGAAACAAAGAAGCAGCCTGAAACTGAACAGGAACAGGCCGCTGCTGAAACAAAAGCGCCCGCGGCAGAATCCGATAAGCAGGAAGCTGAACCCGCTGCAGAAAAGACCGAAAAGAAAGACTGGTTCGGCAAAAAATCCAAAGAGCTGGAAGCCGTAAAGGCAAAGCTGGAAGCCGCCGAGCAGGCCAACGCAAAGCTGAAAGACCAGATGCTGCGCACCGCTGCAGAGTATGACAATTACCGCAAGCGTTCCGCCCGCGAAGCTGACCAGAAGTTCAACGATGGTGTTTCCCACGCGGTCAACCAGATCCTGGCAATTCTGGATACGCTGGATATGGCAGCCAATGCCGAATGCACCGACGAAAACTATAAAAAGGGCGTTGTGATGACGCTGGACAAAGCCGAAAAAGCTCTGAAAACGCTGAACATCACCGAGATCGAATCCATGGGCAAGCCCTTTGACCCCAACTTTATGAACGCTGTTCAGCAGGTTCCGGCAGAGGATGGCCAGGAAAGCGGCACTGTGGTGCGCGTGTTCCAGAAAGGCTACATGATCGGCGATAAGATCATCCGCCATGCAACCGTGGTTGTGGCCGAATAACAAAGCATGAACCGGGTGCAAAAGCCCGTTCAGATATAAATTAAGACATTCACATTTCCATGTTTCCTGAAAGAGGAATATGAAAGGAGTTTTATATTATGAGTAAGATTATTGGTATTGACCTTGGTACTACCAACAGCTGCGTAGCTGTTATGGAGGGCGGCGAGCCCGTTGTTATCCCTAACGCTGAGGGTGCCCGTACCACCCCGTCTGTTGTCGGCTTTACCAAAACCGGCGAGCGTCTGGTAGGCCAGGTTGCAAAGCGTCAGGCTATCACTAACCCCGAAAACACCATCTCCTCCATCAAGCGTAAGATGGGCACTGCCGAGAAGGTTCACGCCGGCGGCAAGGATTACACCCCCGAAGAGATCAGCGCTATGATCCTGGCAAAGCTGAAGGCTGATGCTGAAGCTTACCTTGGCGAGCCCGTTACCGAGGCTGTCATCACCGTTCCCGCTTACTTCAACGACAGCCAGCGTCAGGCAACCAAGAACGCCGGTACCATTGCTGGTCTGAACGTAAAGCGTATCATCAACGAGCCGACAGCAGCTTCTCTGGCTTACGGCATTGATAAGGAATCCGACCAGAAGATCATGGTTTACGACCTGGGCGGTGGTACGTTCGATGTTTCCATCATCGAGATGGGCGATGGCGTTACTGAAGTTCTGGCTACCAATGGTGATACCCACCTGGGCGGCGATGACTTCGACCAGCGCATCATCGACTGGATGGCTGAGGATTTCCAGAAGGAAAACAACATCGACCTGCGCAAGGATAAGATGGCTGCACAGCGCTTGAAGGAAGCTGCTGAAAAGGCAAAGATCGAGCTGTCCAGCGCCACTTCCACCAACATCAACCTGCCGTTCATCACCGCTGACGCCAACGGCCCCAAGCACTTGGATATGACCCTGACCCGCGCAAAGTTCAATGAACTGACCGCTGATCTGGTTGACCGCACCATGACCCCTGTCCGCAAGGCTCTGGCTGATGCAGGCCTGAAGGCTTCGGACCTGGCTAAGGTCCTGATGGTCGGTGGCTCCACCCGTATCCCCGCTGTCTATGACGCTGTCAAGAAGGAACTGAACTGCGAGCCGTTCAAGGGCATCAACCCCGATGAATGTGTTGCTGTCGGCGCTTCCATCCAGGGCGGTGTTCTGCAGGGCGACGTTAAGGGTCTGCTGTTGCTGGATGTTACCCCGTTGAGCCTGGGCATTGAGACTCTGGGCGGCGTCTGCACCAAGATCATTGAGCGCAACACCACCATCCCCACCAAGAAGAGCCAAATCTTCTCCACTGCTGCTGACAATCAGCCCAGCGTTGAAGTCAACGTTCTGCAGGGTGAACGTGAGTTTGCCCGCGACAACAAGAGCCTGGGTACCTTCCACCTGGATGGCATCGCTCCGGCTCCGCGCGGCGTGCCCCAAATCGAAGTTACCTTTGATATCGATGCCAACGGCATTGTGCATGTAAGCGCTAAGGACCTTGGCACCGGCAAGGAGCAGAGCATTACCATCACTGCTTCCACCAACATGAGCAAGGATGATATCGACAAGGCCGTTAAGGATGCCGAGCAGTATGCTGCTGAGGATAAGAAGCGCCGCGAAGATGTTGATGCCCGCAACAACGCCGACCAGATGGTGTTCCAGACCGAAAAGGCTTTGGGTGAGCTGGGCGACAAGGTCTCTCCGTCCGAGAAGAGCGAGTGCGAAGCTAAGCTGAACGCCCTGAAGGAAGCCCTGAAGGGTACCGATATTGAGGCCATCAAGGCAAAGCAGGACGACCTGCAGAAGGCTTTCTACGCCATCAGCGAGAAGGTTTACCAGCAGGCTGCCCAGCAGCAGGGCCAGCAGCCGGGCGCTGACGCCCAGCAGGGCCCCACGGGCAATGCCGGTTCCGCCCCGAAGGATGACGGTGCTGTTGACGCTGACTTCCACGAGGTGTAAGATAACAGAATAAACAGGGGAACATCCCTGTAACCCAAAAGGCCGCCGCCAGGCAATTCCGGCGGCGGCCATTGTGGGGTTAAGCCCACAAAGCTGCGTCCCGTCCGTAGGGGCGCACAGCGTGTGCCCGCAGTGAAATCACGTTGCCGCTTGCAGGCACAGGCTGTACGCCCTTACGGACAAAGAACCAGCTGTTCCCATAGGGGAAAGGAATAAAAGTCAACTTACTTCAACACATAAAGGTGTGATCATATGGCAGAAAAAAGAGATTATTACGAGGTGCTGGGCATCGGCAAAAACGCTACGGATGCCGAGATCAAGAGCGCCTACCGCAAACTTGCCAAAAAGTACCACCCTGACCTGAACCCCGGCAATAAAGAAGCCGAGGAAAAGTTCAAAGAGGTCAACGAAGCCAACGATGTGCTTTCCGACCCGCAGAAACGCCAGCGCTATGATCAGTTCGGCTTTGCCGGCGTAGACCCCAACTATGCGGCTGCCAACGGCGGCGGTGCAGGCGGGTTCGGCGGTGGTTTTGGCGGCGTGGACCTGGGCGACATCTTTGGCGATATCTTTGGCGGCGGATTTGGCGGTGGATTCAGCGGCTTTGGCGGCGGTTCTTCCACCCGCACCGCCAATGCACCCCGCAAGGGCCATGATATTCAGGCCAGCGTGATCCTGACCTTTGAGGAAGCCGCCCACGGCTGCTCCAAGAAGATCACCATCAACCGCCAGGATACCTGCCCCGACTGCGGCGGCACCGGTGCGGCCAAGGGTACCAGCCCCGAAACCTGCCCCGACTGCGGCGGCCGTGGTTATGTTGTAACACAGCAGCGCACCCCCTTTGGCGTAATGCAGAGCCAGCAGCCCTGCAGCCACTGCGGCGGCCGCGGCACCATTATCCGCAACCCGTGCAAGACCTGCCGCGGCACCGGCAAGACCGCCGCGCGCAAGAGCCTGGAGATCAATATCCCCGCTGGTATTGATGATGACCAGAACATTGCACTGCGCGGCCAGGGCGATGCCGGTTCCAACGGCGGCCCGGCCGGCGATGTGATCGTGCATGTTACCGTTAAGGCCGACCCGATGTTTGAGCGTGACGGGTACGATGTTACCATCCATGTGCCCATCACCTTCAGCCAGGCTGTGCTGGGCGATGACGTTGAGGTGCCCACCGTGGATGGCCGCATTGTGCAGCATATCCCCGAAGGCACCCAGAGCGGCACCAAGTTCCGCCTGCGCGGCCAGGGCATCCAGTACCTGAACGGCCGCGGCCGCGGCGACCAGTATGTGATCGTCGATGTTGAGATCCCTAAAAAGGTCACCCGCGCCCAGCGCGAAGCCCTGAAAGCTTTTGAGGACAGCATGAAAGAGGATAACTACGAAAAGCGCAAGGGCTTCTTCAAGAACCTGCGCGACCGTTTCTCGTAATGCAATAACATGCCCCCGCCTGGTAATGCAGACGGGGGTGTTTTTGTATCAGTTAGTTAATAAAAGCAAATTCGTAATCCAACTATATCACGACCTCTTTATGTGATTTTTACATAGATGATATCGTTCTCTAGCCTAAAAAGCTAGAGGGAAAATGAGAAAAGTAAAGTGCAGTAAGGCTAATATTGCACTTTCGCCAATCATCATGTATAATAAAACTGTCTGTAAGCAACCTAAAGCAGGGGAGGGCTTCATGCAAAAAATCAAAGATTTCTGCAAGCGGCACCGCCTGCTGTGGCTGACTTTGCTGGTGGCGCTGGCTGCCGCCGCTGTGGCCGCGTGGGCCGGGTTTGACCTTGGCCAGCGGGTGGATAACCAGCCGGTGTATGAAATCGTCAACGATGATTATACCCGTACCGTTGCAATTCCTGCCACGGCGGACGCTGCAACGCAGGATGACGGCACAACCGGGTTGTACCTGCCCGTTCCGCTCAAAAGCGGGCAGCGCATTTACGGGGTTCGACTGGACCTGACCACCCATAATTGGGCGTTCCGGCATGGCACCCTGTACGTTGCACTGCTGGATGCCGATGGCAACGCCGTGGCGAACGGTGAGCTGGACTGCATTACCATTAAAGATGACACCTTTGCGGCCATCACGTTTGATGCGCCCTATACCGCCCCCGGCACAGCCGATGCCGAAGCGGACTATGACCTGGCAAACCCCAACATGACCCTGCGCCTGTGGTATACCCCCGGCGATGACTGGGATGTGTACCACCTGCTGGGCCTTTGGACGGATGCCGACACCAGCCAGCAGATGACCCGCCGGAATGCAAACGGCACAACGGATTCCATCGTCGGGCATCCGGCATTGCAGTATGTCGTCAATGATTCCGGCAGTTGGTCCCATGTGATCTCCCGCCTGCTGGGCGTGCTGACCTTTGCGGCGGTGGTGGCGGGCTTTATCCTGCTCACCCACCGCGCCAAGCTGTGGCAGGTGGTGCTGGTGTGCGGTGCGGTGCTGGGCGTGGCGTTTGCCTTTTTAACGCCGCCCCTTGTCGGCCCCGATGAATACACCCACCTGGCCAAATGCTACCGCCAGTCCAGCACATTGCTGGGCCAGCCGGTGGCGGACGATGATGATATGCTGCTGGTGCGCAGCTGCGATGCTCCCTATTTCAAAAATCATACCGGTGATATCGGCATTTACGCTTACAAGGAAATGCTGGAACACCTGGGAGATGCGGGCTGCAGCGGTGAAACGACTGTCAGCTCCGATACCTATGTAACGGCGGACCCCATCAACAATACGCTCTACCTGGGTCAGATTGCCGGCATTACGCTGGCGCGCATGATGGGGCTTGGCTTCCATGGCATGCTGCTGTTGGGGCGGCTGTGCAACCTGGCGCTGTACCTGGCATTGGCTGCGGCTGCGGTCAATATTGCACCCCAGCGGCTGCGCGGCATTTTTGCCGGTGTGGCACTGCTGGCCCAGCCCTTGCAGCTGGCGGGCAGCCTTTCGGCGGACGCCGCCGTGCTGGGGTATCTCTTCTGCTTTACTGCGCTCTGCCTGACCCTGCGCACCCGCCCGGTCCGCTGGCCGGAAACGGTGGCTGCTGTGGTGCTGGCAGCGCTCATCGGCCCGGCCAAGGCAATTTATCTGCCCGCCGTGCTGCTGATCTTTATGATTCCCGATGCCAACCTTGCCTTGCCCGGCAAGCGTTGGCCGGTTGGCCCCATTGCCAAAGTTCTGGCGCTGGTGCTGGCCGCTATCGGCTGGGTGCAGGTCAATATGGGCGCTGCTTTGTATGCAGCCCGCGATGTGGATACCGTGGGCATCCTGCGCGCCGGTGGTGCCGCCGCGGCTGGTGCCGCTTTGCTGGCGCTGCTGTACTGGAAGATCCGCCGCGACCCCAAAAAGAAGAAAATCTTTTTGGGTGCCATTGCCGCGGTTGTGGTGCTGGCCATCCCGGTTGGGCTGTATAAGCTGACCCACATGTGGGGCGGCTTAACGCCGGAACAACTGGTTGGCTCCATTCAGGAAAACGGTGATTCCATCTACACCTATTCCGCCGGGTATATCTGCCGCAACCTGCCCAACACGGCCAAACTGCTGCTGCGCTCTTTCAGTGCGCAGGGGGCGCAGTGGGTGCAGGGCGTGCTGGGCACTGCCCTGGGCGAACCCATTGTGTATACCGTGGATGCCAGCTGGGTGCTGGGGGTTGGCTTTATCCTGGCTTTGCTGGCCGCGGCGCTGCCGCAGGCGGGTGAGACCGTACCTCTGGGCCGCCGCACCAAAGCGGGCGTTTGGGGTATTGTTCTCTGCGTGATTGCCCTTTCGTTCGTCACGGCGCTCAACTGGACCCCCATCAATTACACCACTATTTTTGGCCTGCAGGGGCGCTACTGGCTGCCCGTGCTGCCGCTGGTGCTGGCGCTGGTGCACCACAACCGCACCTTTGCCGTGCAAAAGCCCGCAGAGCGCAAGGCGGTATTTGCCATGCTCTGCCTGACATCGTTCGTCATTCTGCAAGGCGCGGGTTTGTACGCGACCTTCCAGATGCCGTCATAAATTATCATTTTATACGTTTTGTATCATGCAGAAAGGAACATTACCATGACTGTTACCCGTAATACCATCATTGCCGAAATCCTGCAGAACGATCCTTCCCAGGGCTGTGTGCCCATCTTTTTGAACACGGGTATGCACTGCTTGGGCTGCATGGCTGCCCATGGTGAGACCGTGGAGCAGGCCTGCATGGTCCACGGTGTGGACCCCGACGAACTGTGCGCCGAACTGAATGACTACTTTGCACACCTGTAAGCCTGTGCCGCACCTGGATGCGCGGCTGGCCGCCGCGGCTGCCTATGTGCGGCCCGGCCATATTGCCGCCGATATTGGGTGTGACCATGGAAAACTCAGTGCATGGCTGGCGGGCAGCGGTTGCTGCCCGCTTGTTTTTGCATGTGATCTGCGGGAAGGCCCGCTGCAAAAAGCCCGCATGACCTGCGCCCCCTGGGCGGATAAGATCCAGTTCCGCCTCGGTTCCGGCTTGAGTGTGCTGCAGCCGGGGGAGGTAACGGAGATCATCATTGCCGGCATGGGGGCCGAAACGGTGCTGGAAATCCTGGATGCCGCCCCCTGGGTGAGGAACGAACAGTATAACTTTGTTTTTGTACCCGCCACCAAGCACAGCGTTTTGCGCAAGGGCCTTGCCCAGCGCGGCTTTGCCTTAAAAAGCGAGACACTGTGCCGTGCAGCCGGGCGGCTGTATACCGTGATCAACGCGCAGTATACCGGCCGGGCAGCGGAGCCCACCGGCCTTGCCTGCCTGTGCGGCAAAACGCAGGGCCAGCCCGAAGCCCAGGCCTACCGTGAACAACAGCTGGTCAAACTGAAAAAATACCGCCTGGGCCTTGCACCCGGCCCGCAGGCGGATGGGGTGGATGCCCTGATACAGGAAATGGAGGATGGACTATGGCCGTAAAAGTACAGCAGGTACTGGAAATTCTGGAACAGATCGCCCCGCCGGAGCTGGCTTGCAGTTGGGATAACGTGGGCCTTTTGGTGGATGCCGGACGCCCGGTCACCTCTATTATGACGGCGCTGGATATTACCGCCGATGTGGTGCGCGATGCCGCCGAAAGCGGGTGTGAGCTGATTGTAAGCCACCACCCGGTCATCTTTGACCCGCTGCGCCGCGTGACGGCGGAGGATGTGCCCGCAATGCTGCTGCAGAACGGCATTTCGGCCATCTGCATGCACACCAATCTGGATGCCGCTCCCGGCGGTGTGAACGATGTGCTGGCAGACCTGCTGCGCATTGAGAACCGCCGTGATTTCGCCGATAACTGCGGCCGCATCGGCACGCTGAACGTGCCCACCACGGCCCAACAGCTGGCCGAAACCTGCAGCCGGATGCTGCACACCCACTGCAAGTTTGTGGAAGCCGATCACCCGGTAGAAAAGCTGGCCGAAGTGAGCGGCGCAGGCGGCAGCTATTTGCAGCAGGCCATTGACGAGGGCGCAGACTGCCTGGTGACAGGCGAAGCCGCCCACCACATTGCCATTTTGGCAAAGCAGAAAGGCGTGGGCCTGGTTGTTGCCGGGCACTGGGGAACGGAACACCCGGTGGTGTTTGCCCTGGCGGATGCCCTGACCGAGCGCCTGCCCAAAGAAGTTACTGTGGCCCCCAGCCTGGCCGATGTTGACCCTTACAGCTACCTGTAACCCCTGCGGCGGCTGAATACTATGGGGTGGGATGAACCCATCCTGCCGCGTGAGAAGAATGCTGTCGTTTTCATAAAACCCTGCCCCAAAAGAAAAGGAGTACCACCATGGCATTGGATGCCGCGACCCTTGCGCTGGTCGCAAATGAACTGAACAGCACCCTGCTGGATGCCAAAATTGATAAAATTTTTGAGCCGACGCGGGATGAAGTGCTGATGACCCTGCGCACTCGCACCCAGACGTTCAAGCTGCTGCTGTCTGCCCGCAGCGGCTCGGCGCGTGTCTGCCTGACCAAAGAAAGCTTTGAAAACCCGCTCACCCCGCCGGGCTTTTGCATGCTGCTGCGCAAACACCTGACCGGCGGCCGTCTGACAGGGCTGCATATGGAACCCGGCGACCGCATTGTGTTTTTTGACTTTTTGTGCACCAATGAGATGGGCGACCTGGTAACCAATACCCTGGCTGCCGAGCTGATGGGCCGTTACTCCAACCTGGTGCTGATCCAGAGCGGCAAGATCATCGATGCCCTCAAGCGCGTGGATTTTGAGGACAGCGAGATCCGCCAGCTGCTGCCCGGACTGCCGTATACGCTGCCGCCCAAACCCAATAAGCCGGATTTTCTGGCAACCAGCGCTGCCGCCATGGTGGCCGCTGCCTGCGAAAAAGACCTGCCGGTGGCTTCTGCTTTGGGCAAAGCGGTTGGCGGTGTCGGCCCCGTTGTTGCGCGGGAGGCTGTGTGGCGTGCCTTTGGCGGCGAAACGCCCCTGCTGGCCTGTGACCTGGACGAAGCGCAGAAGCAGGCCCTGTGCGCCGCAATCGAAAACCTGAAGGATGAACACGCTGCAGGCGGCACCCCCACGGCGGTGCGCATTCCCCAGCCGGACGGAGTGAACAAGCCGGTAGAGTTCAGCTTTTTTATCCCGCAGCAGTACGGCAGTGCGGCCATTTTAACGCAGTACCCCACCTACAGCGAGTTGCTGGAGGATTATTACGCCACCAAGGACCGCGCCGAGCGGTTGAAGCAGAAGAGCCGCGAGCTGTACAAAGCGGTGCATAACCTGTACGAACGCGCTGTGCGCAAACAGTCCGCCCGGCGGGAGGAACTGGCCCAGAGTGAAAAAGCCGATACCCTGCGCCTGTACGGCGAGCTGCTGCAGGCCAACCAGTGGGCCATCCAGAAAGGCGACCGCCAGGCCACCGTGCAAAACTACTATACCGGCGAGGATGTGACCATCCGCCTGGACCCCCGCCTTGGACCCAACGAGAACGCGCAGAAATACTTCCGCGATTATAAAAAGAAGCAGACCGCCGGCCAGATGCTGAAAAAGCTGCTGCTCGAGGGCGAGGATGAGATCGAATACCTTGCCAATGTTCTGTATGAGGTGGAGACTGCCCCCGGCGAGCAGGCCCTGAACGAAGTGCGCGCCGAGCTGAAAAGCCAGGGCTACCTGAAATACTATAAGCAGCGGGAACGCAAACAGAAACCGGCGGATTTCCTGCGCTACCGCTCCAGCGATGGCTTTGAAATTTTGATCGGGCGCAACAACCTGCAAAACGATAAGCTGACCCTGCACACTGCCCGCGGCAAGGATGTCTGGTTCCATGTACAGAAAGCCCCCGGCAGTCATACGGTGGTTATGAGCCGCGGCGAGGATGTGCCGGACACCACCAAACAGGAGGCCGCAGAGCTGGCTGTGCTGCACTCCAGCCAGAATGGCGGTGCCAAGGTGCCGGTGGATACCACCGAGGTGCGCAACATCTGGAAAGCCAACGGCGCCCGCCCTGGCATGGTGCTGTATAACGATTATACAACGGTCTATATTACCCCGCGCGCCGGGCTGGAAGAGCAGCTAAGGGAAAAATAAAGTAACATATGTTAAGGCAATACCGCACAATTCCCGCCTAACGGCTCAAGCACCGCTCCGGCGGCTGCGGCACTTAGAATTATGCGGTATTGCCTTAATGAAATGACCACGCTAAGTGCGAGCGTGGTCATTTTTTTGAATAAAGTAGGATATTTTTGTAAATAGGAGTGAAAAATGAAAAAACGTGTGGTATAATTTGAAAAGATGAGGAGAGGAAAAGTGAAATGAAAGTCTTAGTTACAGGCTTTGACCCGTTCGGAGGGGAAAGCATCAACCCGGCTTACGAAGCTGTTAAAATGCTGCCGGATGAAATTGCCGGGGCGCAGATCATCAAGCGGGAAATCCCGACAAGCTTTACCCGCGGCACCGCAGAAGTGGTGCGCCAAATCGAACTTTGCCAGCCGGATCTGGTGCTGAATGTGGGCCAGGCAGGCGGCGCTGCTGGTTTGCGTGTAGAACGGGTAGCCATCAACCTGGCGGATGCCCGTATCCCGGATAATGACGGCGCACAGCCGGTGGACGAACCGCTGGTACAGGACGGCGCCCCGGCATATTTTGCCAAGCTGCCGGTCAAGGCCATGGTGCGCGGGGTACAGGCAAAGGGCTATCCCTGCCAGCTGTCTTACACGGCAGGTACTTACGTCTGCAATGCGGTCATGTATACCGTGTTGCATACCGTGCAAAGTTATCCCCATATACGGGCGGGCTTTGTGCATGTGCCGTATGCAGTCAGCCAGCTGGAAGGCAAAGCTGCGGGTACCCCGGCCATGCCGTTGACAGACATTACCGCGGCCCTGGCAGCTGCCATTGAAGCCGCTGTGCAGAATAAGACCGATTTGAAAGAACAAATGGGCAGGCTGGATTAAAAACAGCGACTGCTCGAAATAAAATGGGGGGAAAAAAGCGCTGTGCTGACCAATAAAGAAAATGGAGCTTTGTGCTACTGCCGTGGCTGCCTGAACCGGAAGTGCGGCCTTGATCTGGAACGGAGTGATATACAGTATTATTATGATGTGCTGAATATCTGCAAGTGCTGCCAACAGGAAAAGCATGTTGTGTTCAGCATCAAACCGCTTTCCCGCTGGAAGCTCCTGAAAGGGAACAGCCCCCGTTACAGCAGAAAATAAATAGTATGGAGCTTGAATCAGGAGGGCGATAACAAGGCAAAGTGTACATTTGATGAGCAGATGTGCAGTAAATATGATTGGCGGACCACACTGCGCGTGCCATACTAGCAATCAACCATCGGAGGGTTGATTGTTCAAAAGAAACAAAGGCTGGATAAGATGCCGGGCTGAAATGCCCGTGTCTTATCCAGCCTTTTTTTGTGGGGCAGCTGCCGGCCGGTGGAACCATACGAACAAAGGATACTGAATATGGAAAAGAACACGACCTTTACCCAAGGCAAAATTTTGCAGCCGTTGATTTTGTTTGCGCTGCCGGTGCTGTTTGCCCTGTTTTTGCAGGCTATGTACGGCGCGGTGGACCTGTTGATTGTGGGCAAGTTTGCAGCATCGGCGGATGTTTCGGCGGTATCCACCGGCTCGCAGATCATGATGACGCTGACAAACCTGGTCAGCAGCTTTGCCATGGGCACCACGATTTTGCTGGGCCAGCAGATCGGTTGCGGCGAAAGGAAGAAAGGCGGCCGCACGGTTGGCACAGCGATGCGTCCCATTCTCCGCAGAAAGTAGAACTGCAAGAGCCTGTGCGCTACTACGAAGCGGCAGAGCCGTCTACAAGGGCTGTTGTTGGCGGCAGCGACTTTTTACAGGCTGTTTCAAACGTAGACACCACAGCAGCATTGAACGTGTTGGATGAGCTTATGTCGGCTTTATATGTGGCGAACCCTAAAGTTTATAATGGCGTAATGCGGAAATTGGAGCGTTTACGGAATGAGTGAATTTTTGGAGATTGTAAACAAGGCTGATGCCGGTAGAGTGTGGCGTGTGCTAGATAGTTTATGGATGCGCTGAAAGAAGCGCAACCGGACGTGTATAGGGATTTGGTGCACGACTTGCAAAAAAAATAGGCAAATGTGTACTAAAGTGTGTACTTACAAAAGAAAATGCCGCAGATTTTAACGAATCTGCGGCATTTATTCGAGTCGGAGTGACGGGATTCGAACCCACGGCCTCTTGGTCCCGAACCAAGCGCGCTACCAACTGCGCTACACCCCGAAAAAAAATCCGCAGCAACTTTGCTGCTGCGGTGGTTGGGGATGAGAGAATCGAACTCCCACAAACGGAGTCAGAGTCCGTCGCACTACCATTATGCAAATCCCCATTGCATGTTTGTTAAGAGGCTTTGCTTCCGCGCTGCCCTCAACGCTTAGTTATTATAGCGGACTGGCAGGCATTTGTCAACACGTTTTTTGAAGTTTTTTTGATAAAATATGGAAATAACGAAGCAACGAGCATAAAATACAGGGTGACTCAAGAGATGACAAAATATATGCGCTTTTGCTCTGGCTTGCCGCAGCGGTTTGGCTGCAAAAACAGGCAATGAATCGCTGCGCAAAAGGCGGCGGGGGATTGGGAACACCGGCAGCCCGCAGCGTGTTTAACCCAGAAAATCCATAGGGTGTATCTGAAACGTCGAAAATATCGTCTGTTTCTACAAACGCAGCGGGATTTTGCGTTAAAAAGCCTTGGAATCCACAAAGGATTCCAAGGCTCTTTGACTTAAATCCTGCTTGTGTCTGCGAAATATTCGTCATTTTCTTTGTTTTCAGATACGCCTTAGGGAACAACAGGAAACACTGCGCTATGTCTAAAAATTAACAACATACACAACAGGCATTTTCCGTGGAAAGCCCAACAGAGCGGCGGTATTAGCAACCCATAAAGAATTTACTTTTTAGTATAAACATTCGACTTTGTATTGCGGTTTACGACCCTTTCTTCTTGACTTGTACGGCAAAAATGCTACAATAATACTGTATTTATTTTGCCTTTTGGGAAAGGATACATCTTTTGTAAAGGGGCAGTGTGCCCCAAAAGCCTGAAAACGGCCTGGGCTTCATTTGATAAATGCAGGCGGTTTTTGTTTTTGCGGCCATGGAACGGCATCGGCCCGGCGGCTCAGCTTTTTTGATTCGGCTGGCAGTGGGGGCAATGGCGGTTTGACTTTATAAAAAGGTGTATCGGCGATCGCTGTGATCAGCGGGGACGGGATGACCGGCTCCGGAGCTTTCCATAACAGGGCAGACAATGAAATGGGGGAAATGAGTCCATGTTTAAATCCCTGAAGCGCTCTGCCAAGGGTGCCGCAGTGCCGCATGAGAAGGGCACGGCCGGGATGGCTACCGTAACAATGGCCACGCCTGCGCACGTGATCATTCCCATGTCGATGCACATTGGTGCACCTGCAGAGCCGGTCGTTAAAAAAGGCGATCAGGTCTGTGTTGGTACGCTCATCGGCAAAGCCGGCGGCTTTGTCAGTGCCAATATCTATTCCAGCGTTTCGGGCACAGTTGAGGGCGTTGCACCGTTCCGCATGGTCAACGGTTCTACCTGCCAGGCGGTTGCGATTGCAGCCGATGGCCAGCAGACGGTTGACCCGGCCTGTGTGCCGCCGGTTGTGACCGATAAAAAGAGCCTGATGGCAGCTGTGCAGGCCTGCGGTCTGGTTGGCCTTGGCGGTGCCGGTTTCCCGACGCATGTCAAGCTGGCAGCAGAGGGCATTGACACCCTGCTGATCAACGCAGCTGAGTGTGAGCCGTATCTGTCCACGGATACGCGCGAGATGCTGGAATGCAGTGATACGATCCTTTCCGGCATTACTGCCGTCATGAAGTATTGCAACATTCCCAACTGCATCATCGGCATTGAACGAAACAAGCCGGAGTGCATTGATCTGATGTGCTCCCTGGTGCGCGATATGCAGGGCGTTTCGGTCAAGCCGCTGCCCATGCGCTACCCGCAGGGCGCTGAAAAAACGCTGGTTGAAACCTGCACCGGCCGCGAAGTGCCGCAGATCGGTCCTTCCGGCAAACCGGGCCTGCCTGCAGACGTACATTGTATCATCATGAACGTGACCAGCGTTTCTACCTTGGGCAAGTTCCTGAAGACCGGTGTGCCCCTGACCACCAAGCGCGTTACTGTGGAAGGCGATGCCATTGCCAAGCCGCAGAACATTGAAGTGCCCATCGGCACTCTGTACCGCGATGTGATCGAAGCATGCGGCGGCATTAAGCCGGATGTTGAGCTGGGCAAGATCATCTTTGGCGGCCCCATGATGGGCGGTGCTTCGCCGAGCGCTGATTACCCGGTATTGAAGCAGAACAACGGCCTGCTGCTGTTCAGCCGCAAAATGGCCACCCTGCCGGAGCCTGACCCCTGCATCCGCTGCGGGCGCTGCATTGCCGCCTGCCCCATGGGTTTGGAACCGGTCGAAATTCTGGAAAACTTTGCCGAAAAAGATTTTGATGCGCTGAAAGCACGCTGCGTGGATCTGTGCGTGGCCTGCGGCAGCTGCACCTTTGCCTGCCCGGCCAAGCGCCCTGTGGCCCAGAACATGGGCCTGGCAAAGGCCTGGTACATGGGCGAACTGCGCAAAGGAGGAAAATAAGGAATGGATGATCGTCTGATCGTAACCGCTTCGCCCCATATCCGGGACAATGCGACCACCCGCGGCCTGATGGGCAACGTGCTGATCGCGCTGGTACCCAGCATTGTGGCGTCGGGGCTGATTTTTGGCATGCGTGCGATCCTGCTGACCGCAGTGACTACCCTTGCCTGTGTTGTTTTTGAGTACCTGTACTGCAAGCTGATGCACAAGCCCAACCCGGTGGGGGATCTTTCTGCCTGCGTTACCGGCGTGATCTTGGCTTTGAACATGCCGGTCAGCATGCCGCTGTGGATTGCCATTGTGGGCGCACTGGTTGCTATTGTTATCATCAAGCAGCTGTTCGGCGGTCTGGGCTATAACTTTGCTAACCCTGCGCTGGTTGGCCGTATCGTGCTGTTCCTGGGCTTTACCTCCCGCATGACGGCTTACGTTTACCCGGATATGTCAGTGGACGCCCTGGCATCCGCTACCCCGTTGAACGCAGCCGTTGACCTGCACAGCGTCAGCTTTGTGGATATGTTGCTGGGCATCCATGGCGGCATGATGGGCGAAACCTGTGTGATCGCCATCCTGCTGGGCCTGGCTTATCTGCTGTTTACCCACACCATCGAGTTCACCATCCCCGCTTCCATCGTTGGCACTATGTATGTTCTGACCCTGCTGGCTACCCGTGACCCGTACATTGCCCTGCTGGATTGCATGTCCGGTGGCCTGCTGTTCGGCGCCGTGTTCATGGCGACCGACTATGTGACCAGCCCGTTCACCACCAAGGGCAAGCTGTTCTATGGTGTGTTCATCGGTCTGGTCACCTTCCTGATCCGTAACTTTGCCAGCATGAACGAAGGCATGAGCTTCGCCATCCTGCTGGGCAACCTGATGACCCCGTGGTTCAACGCCTGGGGCCACCAGACCCCGCTGGGCTACAAAAAGCCCCAGAAAGCTGCGAAAGGGGGGAAAGAATAATGGCTGAAAACAATGCAAAGGCTCCGGAACAGGAATCCAACTTTAAGGCACTGGTTCTTCCGGTCATTGTTCTGGTTGTGATCTGCCTGGTCTGCAGCGCGCTGCTGGCTGTGCTGAACAACGCAACCGCACCCATCATTGAAGCCAACACCAAGGCTGAGACCCTGGCGGCTTATCTGTCCGTTCTGCCGGAAGGCACCACGGCGGATGATCTGCAGGATGTTACTGTTACCACCGCCAATGTGACCGGCGCAGTTAAGACCGCAGACGGCATGGCTGTTGTGCAGTCCACCGCAGCAGGCTACAGCGGCAACCTGGTTACCGTGTACGCTGCATTTGATACCACCGGCACCCTGACCGCTCTGTCTGTGGATGCTTCCACCCAGACCACCGGTATCGGTTCCAAGACGGGCGAAGAGAGCTTCTACGGCGGTTATGTTGGCTGGAGCGCTTCCCAGCAGGTAGAGGTCGGCAACCCCGTTGATGCAATCGGCGGCGCTACCATCTCTTCCCGTGCAGTTGTCAGCGCCATCAACAGCGCAATCGACTGCTACAATAATGAAATTGCGGGGGTGGCTTAAAATGGCTGAAAAACAAAGCAAATGGCGCATTTTTACCGCCGGCATCATCCGCGAAAACCCGGTTCTGCGCCTGGTTCTGGGCTGCTGCTCGGCACTGGCTGTTACCACCACGGTATCCGGCGCTTTGGGCATGGGCCTGGCCATGACGTTCGTTCTGGTTTGCTCTAACATCGTTATTTCGGCACTGCGCAAAGTCATTCCGGCCAAAGTGCATCTGCCGTGCTACATTGTTATCATTGCAACCTTCGTTACCATCGTTCAGATGGTACTGCAGGCTTATGTGCCCGCACTGTACAAATCTTTGGGCGTGTTCCTGGCCTTGATCGTTGTCAACTGTATCATTTTGGGCCGTGCCGAGATGTTTGCCTGCAAGAACAGCGTTGTGGATTCTGCACTGGATGGCCTGGGCATGGGCTGCGGCTACATCCTGACCATGCTGCTCATGTCCTCTGTGCGTGAGATTTTGGGCAACGGCACCTGGATGGGAATTACCATCATCCCGGAAAGCATTGACCGCATGAGCCTGATGAACCAGGCCCCCGGCGGTTTCTTCGTGTTCGGCTGCCTGATGGCATTGTGTGTGTACATTGAAAAGAAGCTGAACAAGCCCATTGAGCGCAAAACCTGCGGCGATGTGATGCTGGAAGAAATCGACAAAGCAAAAACCGAGGAAGGGGGTGCTAAGGAATGAGCCAGACTGTTGCAACCTTTGCTACCATCTTCTTTAGCATGATCCTTGTTAATAACTATGTTCTGGTCCAGTTCCTTGGCATCTGCCCGTTCCTGGGCGTTTCCAAAAAGCTGGATTCCTCCGTTGGTATGGGCGCGGCTGTTATTGCAGTCATGGTGATCGCAACCGCTGTTACCTTCCCGCTGCAGATCTTTTTGCTGGATGCCAACGGCCTGGGCTATATGCAGACGGTCATCTTTATTCTGGTCATCGCTGTGTTGGTCCAGCTGATCGAAATTGTGCTGAAGCGTTATGTTCATGCACTGTATCAGTCCCTTGGCGTGTACCTGCCGCTGATCACCACCAACTGCTGTGTGTTGGGCGTGACCATCCTGGCTGTGCAGGATTACACCAAGGTTTATGAGGCACAGGGCTTTGGTATGGCTTATGCCGAGGCTTTGATCTGCGCCGCCGGTGCAGGTGTGGGCTTCTTGGTTGCCATGCTGCTGTTCTGCGGCGTTCGCCAGCGCGTGGAGCGCTCCAACCCGCCGGAAAGCTTTAAGGGCCTGCCTATCACGCTGGTGTCTGCTGCCATTACTGCCATGAGCTTTATGGGCTTTGGCGGTCTGGTAGAAAACATCATCGCCGCACTGATGTAAGGGGGAGAAATCGATGAATAGTATTGCCTTCGCCGTCATCGTGCTTGTTGTTCTGGGCTTGGCGGGCGGCATTATTCTGGTGCTGGCTTCCAAGTTTATGGCTGTGTACGAAGACCCGCGCATTGCGCAGATCACCGAATGCCTTGCAGGCGCCAACTGCGGCGGCTGCGGCTATGCCGGCTGTGCTGACTATGCAAAAGCGATTGTTGAAAACGGCGCACCCACCAATAAGTGCGCCCCCGGCGGTGCCAAAGCCACCGAGGCTGTCAACGCCATTATGGGCACTGAGAGCGCCAGCGGCCCGGCCCTGCACGCTGTTGTAAACTGCAACGGCGGCAACGGCAACTGTGGCACCCGCTTTGAATACCACGGCATTCCCACCTGTGCCGCTGCTGCTGCCATTGCCGGCGGTCCCAGCGCCTGTGCATTTGGCTGCCTGGGCTATGGCGACTGCACCCGCGCCTGCCAATTTGACGCTATCCATGTGGTAAACGGCAGCGCTGTTGTGGACCGCGAAAAGTGCACCGGCTGCTCCGCCTGTGTGGCAGCCTGCCCGCACCATGTCATCAGCCTGAAGCCGATGGCCCCGCAGCCCGCGGTGCTGTGCTCCAACAAGGACAAGGGCCCCGCTGTGATGAAAGCCTGCAAGGCAGGCTGCATTGCCTGCGGCATGTGCGTGCGCAACTGCCCGCAGCAGGCCGTTACCCTGGTCAACAATGTTGCTGTTATCGATTACGCCAAGTGCTCCTCCTGCGGCACCTGTGTTACCAAGTGCCCCAAGAAGGTTATCCATTGGGTTGATGGCCAGCCCGCCGTTGCCGGTGAGCCTGCTTGATGCAGCGTGATTGCTGATTGGGTTTGAATCTGTAAAAAGCATCCCCGTTCCCTTTGCCGGGTGAAACCGGCAGGGAACGGGGATGTTTTTGGTTTGAGGGGGAAAAGAGGAGATAGGGGATGATAAGAATATTCGGCAAATGAAAAATATCAATAAAAGCGTTAGAAGCGTTTCAAATGGTTCAAGAAAAGTATTTTGTGAGGTAGTAAAGAGGGCAAATTTATTTAAGGCAACACCGCACAATTCCCGCCTTGCGGCTTAAGCACCGCTCCGGCAGCTGCGGCACGGCATCTGCGTTGCC
>OOCP01001140.1_pt1 | contig 29016 bp, 20 predicted proteins | sample 1671511 | NCBI WGS metagenome assembly OOCP01 (sample SAMN06348164, study PRJEB24527) | human gut metagenome | biome: human gut; feature: ankylosing spondylitis patient; material: feces | host: Homo sapiens | place: China | collected 2015-10 | reverse complement strand
GCAGAAGACGGCATACGAGATAAGCTAGTGACTGGAGTTCAGACGTGTGCTCTTCCGATCTAAGGAATGTGACAAACATAATAAAAATGCAGAAATAGGTTACAGACGATTATTTAATTCTTATTTTTTATTATGTTTGTCACATTCCTTAGAGAAGGGAAATATAGAATTTAGTCGTTATTTTATTCTTGTCAGAGAAACCGCCAATTTTGAACAAAAGCAAGAATAAAATGTAATGTTCATGCATAAGCGTGGGCTGTTGTGTTTTGCTTTTAGGTGCTTGGCGGTACCCTTCTGACAGACACTCGGAACACGCTTTTTTTTAGAACTAAACTACGATTAAAATGAATATTAGTGCGGAAGAATTCCACATCCACTTTATCAGCTATGCAAATATCCCCTTTAAGGCAGGAATATATGCCAGTGATCTGTCTATAGACTGGGGAGACGGAACAAGTTCAATTCTGAAAGAAAAACAATACTTCAACATCGTCCATCACTATCAGCAAGAAGGACTGTTTCATATCAAAATTTCAGGCCACCGGATTTCAAATCTGAATGTCAGCCGGTTAAATTTAGTCGATTTACAACTCGAACATTGTCCTTCTTTGGAATATCTGAACTGTTCGATCAATGAATTGAAGGAACTGGATCTTTCCCCATGTCCGGCATTGGAAGAGTTGCATTGCAATTCCAATAATTTACAAACCCTGGATCTCAGTTCCAATCCAAAGTTGATGCAATTGAATGCTTCCTATAATCTTTTGGAAACCCTCGACCTTTCTTTATGCCCTAAGCTTCAATCTTTGTATTGTTCATTCAATCACCTGACTTCCGTTTGTCTGAACCATTGCAGGGATATTCTTTATATAGACTTGTGTAATAACTTATTAAATAAAGAAAAATTAGATCTGTTATTCAGCCAATTACCCCACCGGACGAAACGGGCCATGATCTATTATCTGGAAAACCCAGGCAGTGAATTTTCTGATTATCATCTTCTCAAACTAAAAAACTGGGATTAACAGATACTTTTTAGTTTTTAGTTTTCACTTTTTGACCGAAATAATATAACTTTGCGCCTCATAAATATCAACAAAATAAGGAATTAAATAAAATATATTATGGGAAGAGCGTTTGAATACCGTAAAGCACGCAAATTGAAAAGATGGGGTAATATGGCCCGTACGTTTACCAGAATCGGAAAAGAAATCGATATTGCCGTAAAAGCCGGTGGCCCCGACCCAGCAAACAATACCCGTCTTCGTATTCTGATTCAGAATGCCAAGGCTGAAAATATGCCTAAAGAAAATGTAGAACGGGCTATCAAACGAGCAATCTCTAAAGATACTTCTGATTACAAGGAAATCACTTATGAAGGATATGCACCTTATGGTATTGCCATCGTTGTAGAAGCAGCTACAGACAACAACACCCGGACCGTGGCGAATGTACGCCATGCCTTTACCAAGTTCGGGGGGTCGCTAGGAACGACCGGCTCACTCGACTTTATGTTCGACCGGAAGTGTGTATTCAAAATCAATAAACCGGAAAATTTCGATCCGGACGAATTCGAACTGGAAATGATCGACTACGGAGTAGATGAAATCTTCGAAGACGAAGATGGAGTAATCAATCTCTATGGCTCGTTCGATGCTTACGGAAATATCCAAAAATACCTGGAAGAAAATAAATACGATATCGTCAGCGGAGAATTCACCCGTATCCCTACCGATACGAAAGAATTGACCCCTGAACAAAGAGCAGAAGTTGATAAAATCCTGGATAAACTGGATGAAGATGATGACGTAACCAACGTTTACCACAACATCAAAGAAGATTAATTCCGTTTATTCTTGCAGAATTAAAAATATTGTTGCATATTTGCACCCGCAAAACGGAATTTATCCGTATGCGACAAAATGATGACTTCGTAGCTCAGCTGGTAGAGCAATTGACTCTTAATCAATGGGCCGAGGGTTCGAGCCCCTCCGAGGTCACTGAGAATAAACCACCTACTTTCGTAGGTGGTTTTCTTTTTATGCTTGTTTTTCTACTATTTAAGCAAGTTGTTTTAACTAACAATCATGTCCCGGAACGATTCAGGAAACGGCCGAATTATAATGATGACTCCAGCCAACCAATAACCCGGATTTCTTATATCCGGCACTAATGTATCCCGAAACCCGTAGCATACGACTAATTTTACCGGACGAGGTGATGTTGCCTCAGTTAAAATTATTAATATCATGATAATAGGTTATCTACGTGTCAGCACGGAAAAACAACATCCGGCCAACCAGCAGGATGAAATCAGGCGTTTTGCCGAAAGTAAACAACTCATCGTCAATCATTGGGTCACAGAAGTTGCCAGCGGCAAAAAGAGCGAACGCGACCGCAAACTGGGCGTACTGTTACGCCGACTTAAACGAGACGACACATTGATCGTCACGGAAATTTCGCGTCTGAGCCGGACGCTCACGGATATCATGGCGATTATGGGCAAATGTCTGGAAAGGGGAATAAATCTTTATACGACCAAGGAAGGCTACTCGTTCGACAACACGATCAACAGCAAAGTTCTGTGTTTCGCTTTCGGACTGGTGGCGGAGATCGAACGTAACCTTATCTCTATGCGTACACGCGAAGCGTTGGCACTACGGCGTGCGGAGGGAATGGTTTTGGGACGGCGCCACGGTAGCTATACCAAGATGAACGTACTGATCAAGAATCGACAGGTCGTTATTACGATGCTTAATAAGGGGAAGTCCATAAGCGATATTTGCAAACATTTCGATCTTTCGCGCGATACATTTGCCAAATTCAGGATGAAATACCCATCTGTCCAGAAGGCGCTGGACAAAAAAGAACAACTTAGAATCAGTCGATTTAAAAACAAACAAATCAATGCTTAAGAAATGACGGAAATTCGGGTATATCACCGGATTCCCGCTCGATTTGACAGAAAGCCGCCATAACTATCCTCCTTTATGTGTTTATACGTTGATTAAAACGTTGGTTTTCAACTACAAATTTATATCGTTTTTAGTATATGTACAAGATTAATATATAATATTTTTATAATCAAAGAATTATGATTGCCCATATGTGCCGTTATATGGTTTTATACCATGTATTATTCGTCCGAGGCGTTCAGAGGAACGTTTAAACAAGATAGATACAAAGGATAACATCCAAGTTTATCGTTGGTTAGAAGTATTAATCCGATAATATTTGAATGTCGAATGAAAAAAATCTTATTCTTTCTATTTACCTGTGCATTGACCATTGGAAGCGTGCAGGCAAACGAACAATTGGCGGCCCGGCGGGCGGAAGAGCTGAAAGCCTATCTTGTCCGCGAAGGAAACGTTCCTCCCCATCCTGCAACATCGACACCGACAACCGTCGATGTAAAGCCGGTACGTTCGTATCCGGCAAATACCGTCGGTGTACACGCTGGATACTGTACCTCGTGGATCACCTCTTACGGACTGACCTCATCGGCAAAACCGGGTTACGAAATCGGCGTAACCGACCGGGTCAGGCTCAGCCGGCAACTGCCGTTCTACCTGCGAACAGGAGTGAGCTTTATAAACAAAGGATACGAAGTCAACGGATTCGACGACAGTCGTACCACGATGAATTACATACAGATCCCTGTGGGTATCGACTACACCGTCGCGTTAGGAAAACACTTTGCATTTATACCGTTCGCAGGATTATATTACGCAGTCGGTATAGGCGGGAAACGTGAGGTTGAAGATGAAAAAATCTCCATCTTTAAAAAGGAAGGTGGATTTTCACGCCACGACATGGGCGTTTCGTGCGGGGTCGATGCTGCGTTCGGTCGCTTCATTATCGGAGCGGATTACCATACAGGACTTATCGATATCGACAAAACCGACACGATGTACGGGGAAGATAACCACAAAGTAGGATACAAACATGTCAGGAACCACTGTTTCATCGTTAGAATGGGAATTAATTTTTAATCTGGAAATGTCATGAAGAAGATAATAACTTGTATGATTTTTGGCTTATTGTCGTTGATTTCCTGTACGGAGTACGACGAAATCGCCATATGAAACAAGAGCGAGTATATAGATTCGCGTCTGGCCGCGCTCGAAGAGTTGTGCAGCCGGATGAACACCAATATAACCTCCCTTCAACTGATCGTAGAAGCATTGCAGGGCAACGATTACGTGACCGGTGTAACCCCGGTAGTAGAAAACGGGAAAACGATCGGCTACACGATCACCTTCATCAAAAGCGGTCCTGTAACGATATACCACGGAAAAGACGGCCAGCAAGGTACGGCGCCGGTGATCGGGATCAAACAGGATGGCGGCATCTATTATTGGACGTTCGACGGTGAATGGCTGACGGACGACCGTGGGGATCGGGTCATGGCACAAGGTATGGCCGGCAAATCGGCCTACGAACTGGCAGTCGAGAAAGGCTACCGGGGCACGCTCGAAGCATGGCTTGCATCGCTCAACGGAAGTAATGGCAACGACGGCAAATCGGCCTATGAACTGGCGGTCGAAAATGGTTATCGGGGCACCGAAGAAGAATGGCTGGAATCCCTTAAAGGCGATAACGGAAACAAAGGCGATAACGGCATCACCCCTAAGTTGGAGATCAGGGAAGACGGTTATTGGTATATCTCTTACGACGGGGGACAAATGTGGACGAAACTGGATCGGGCTACGGGCGATCCCGGCCAAAACGGAGATTCGATGTTCAGCGATGTTGACAATTCCGATCCGGATTATCTCGTTCTGACACTGTCTGAAAACGGCGAACAGATAAAACTGCCTTACTACAAAGACAAATTCGACCTTTTGTTCGTCTCGGGAACCGACAAAGTGAAAGAGATGACGGTTTACTGTAGCGCAGGTACAACGGCAGTAGTAAACTACGAATTGACGAATCCTTTGAACGCACAAATTTCCATCGCATGCATTTCGCACAGCGGATACAAGGTTACGGTAGATAAAACCGGTAAGAAAATCTCTGTTTCCGCTCCCGACGAACCGGCAGCGATCAGCGAACCGGAAAGCGGGATACTGGTATTCGCTTCAGACGACGAACGCACCATAATGCGAAAGCTGGTTGTCAAACAGATGAAGTATATCGAATATACGGCACACCAACAACTTGGGTGGAATAATGGTGCATATGGCCCTCGTTTCGGGGGTAAAAACTGCACGTTTCTTGACGAGCAATGTACATACGACAAAAATACCAAAGAGGGTAAATGGGCTTATACCGGAACGGTCGAACGGGTGAACGACGGTGCATTCCTCTATGAAGACCAAATAATAAGCATTGTCTTACCTTCAGGGATCGAGATAATAGAGGGTGTCGCTTTTCAGCAGAGCAGCATAGAAACAATTGAATTACCGAATACTTTAAAATCAATTGGAAATACTTGTTTCGGGTATTCAAAACTGACCCGAATTACCATACCGAAAAGTGTTGTCTCATTGGATAGGGCTGTATTTAGTAAATGCGCCGAATTGATTTCGGCCGATATTCAGGCCAATATTGAAGAATTACCCTCCAATACATTTGAGCAATGCTCTAAATTACAAAATATCAAATTGCCGGAATCACTAAAAAGAATATCTAATAATACTTTTATAAATTGTTCTCTCTTGGAAGAGATCACAATTCCCGATGCAGTTACCGTGATTGATGATAAAGCTTTCAGTCAATGTTCATCATTGAAAAAAGTAATTCTCGGAACACAACTCGAAAGAATCGGTACAAACGCATTCAATCGATGTTCTGCATTGGAAACGATCTTATGTCCGGATGAGACTCCGGCTACCTTGGGGAAAGGTGCTTTTCCCGTAGCAGACGGCTGGACAGTCACCAATGCCAGCTATAGAATATATGTTCCTGACGAACAACTCGAAACATACAGACAAGCTTGGCCGGATTATTGGGCTGCCCCCAATAATTTCCAAATAACGAAAGTCATATGTGGGATAAGCTCGATGCCTACGCAATAGGTATAATGACATTTAATAAATATTCCTCGGATCGTTTGATCTGAGGGATATTTATTAGGACAGGTCTTCGGTAGATCTGCAATTTTTGTAAAACATTTCGCTTATTCCCGCTTCAGGGCAGATGATCGCTGTGAGCGATGAACTTTCCCGAATCACCCGAACAGACTGCGGCAGATGTCCGTTATTCTGGAAACGAATGCCACTTCGATATGAGTCGCTTTGCGGGTAAATCCTTTTTTATTTCCCAAGGGCACAAAGATTCGTTTAAAACCTAGTTTTTCAGCTTCCGATATCCGCTGTTCGATGCGACTGACAGCCCGAATCTCACCTGAAAGCCCGACCTCTCCGGCAAAAACCGTATCTGCCGGAAGAGCTGCATCGATATTCGACGACAAAACAGCCATGACTACGGCTAAATCCAGTGCCGGATCACTCACCCGGATACCACCGGCAATATTCAAGAAAACATCTTTAGCAGCCAATTTAAAACCGACCCGTTTTTCGAGCACTGCCAATAGCATATTCAACCGGCGCGAATCAAAGCCCGTAGCAGAGCGCTGAGGAACTCCGTAAGCGGCTGTCGACACCAAAGACTGTACTTCCAATAAAATCGGTCTCACGCCCTCTACAGTAGCAGAAACCGCTATTCCACTCAATTCCTGATCATGATTGGACAAAAGTAGTTCGGAAGGATTGGTGACCTGCCTCAATCCTGATTGCAACATTTCATAAATCCCGATTTCGGAAGTCGAACCGAACCGATTCTTCATCGAACGTAAAATACGGTACATATATTGCTGATCACCTTCAAATTGCAGGACAGTATCCACCATGTGTTCCAGTATCTTGGGACCGGCCAATTGGCCGTCTTTCGTAATATGGCCGATCAATATAGTAGAAATCGTATTTTCTTTGCTAAAACGGAGTAAGGTATTGGTACATTCACGAATCTGAGACAGACTACCGGGAATAGAGTCTACAGCTTCGGTAGCTAAAGTCTGTATCGAATCGATAATCAATAAATCGGGCAGAATAGCACGTGCATGCTGCAAGACCATTTCCAAAGAATTTCCGGAAAGGAACAAACATTCGTCATTTTCGGTTCCTAAACGCTGAGCTCTCATCTTTATTTGCGAAATACTTTCTTCACCGGATACATACAACACTTTTCCACAACGGTTATGAAGAGCGAACTGCAATACTAAAGTCGATTTACCGATACCCGGTTCACCACCTAACAGAATCATCGATCCCGGAACCATACCTCCTCCCAATACCCGGTTCAGCTCGTTATCTCCGGTATCCATCCGAACATCTGCATTCACTTTAATCTCAGACAAACGCAACGCTTTGGAGGAAGGATTACCTATTACTGCATTCCCCCGGCTTTTCGAAGTTACCTCGACTTCTTCCACAAAACTATTCCATTCGCCGCAAACATTACAACGCCCGGTCCACTTAGTCTCTTTCGCCCCGCAATTCTGGCACACATATATTGTTTTCGACTTTACCATATCAACTTATAATCCGATTAATAAAATTCTTCCTCATCTTCCCGGATACCGTTATTCATTTCTTTCACTTCCGCCTCGGAAATCGTCTCATCACAATCCAGACGCTTATTGATTCCGGCAGGACGGTCGAAAGGACGATCGGACATTTTCAAACGGGGATCGGCATAAGCTTTCAGCAAAAATTTAGCCCAAATAGGTAAGGCCATACTAGCTCCCTGTCCATTAGCCAGATTTTGGAAATGGATGGAACGATCCTCTGCTCCAACCCAAACGCCACCGACCAAGTCGGGAGTAACACCCATAAACCAACCATCGGCATGCTTTTGGGTGGTACCGGTCTTTCCCCCCATCGGATTCATCAGTTTATATTTATAACGCAAACGGACACCTGTCCCGCCAGTCACTACGCCTTCCAGCAAATTACACATCAGATAAGCCGTATTCTCAGTGATGACTTCCCGGGATTCGGGACGGAATTCCTGAAGTACATTCCCATATTTATCTTCAATCCGATAGACAGGCAGTGGAGAATTGTATACGCCCTTATTCGCAAAAATCGAGTAAGCAGCCACCATTTCTTTTACCGTAATTTCAGCAGTACCTAAAAATACAGAAGGTACCGGATCGATAAAACTGGTAATCCCCATCTTATGGGCCATTTGAGCAACAGCTTCGGGAGTAAATTGTTTCAATACCCAAGCCGAAATATTATTCTCCGAATTGGCCAATCCCCAACGTAAAGTAACCATTTCTCCCTGACGTTTCGTACCTCCCCGTGCCGACCAGGGTTCACCTGTCGGAAGGATAAAGGTTTGGGGAATATTCGGCACTTTATCACAAGGTCCGAGACCTTCCTGCATAGCCAGGGTATATAAGATCGGTTTGATGGTAGAACCGACCTGTCGCTTTCCGGCACTCACCATATCGTACATAAAATAACGGTAATCCGGTCCGCCGACATAAGCTTTGATATAACCTGTCTGAGGCTGCATAACCATAAATCCCGAGCGGAAAAATGATTTATAATGTTTGATAGAATCCAAAGGTGTCATCACTGTATCCCGGATACCGCTCCAGGTAAATACCTGCATTTCCAAAGGTTGATCGAACGTCTTCCGGATTTCGTCGAAACTCATCCCTTGCTTACTCAGTACCCGATAACGCTCGGACTGACGGATAGAACGGTCCAGCACCTCTTCAATCTCGGCAGGTGTCATGTCGTTAGAAAAAGGAGGACGGAGTTTTTTCACTTTTTCTTTATCGAATAAAGGCTGCAAATCCTGAGAAAGATGCTCGCGTACAGCTTCTTCAGCATATTTCTGCATTCTGGAATCCAAGGTCGTATAGATTTTCAATCCATCGGAATACAAATCATAATGCGAACCGTCTACTTTTACATTCTTTTTACACCACCCATACAAAGGATTGGTTTCCCAGGCAATCGAATCCAGCCTGAACTGTGATAAATCTCTGTAACGTTTTCTATCGGGCTTATTCGCAGTCATAAACAAACGAAGATATTCCCGGAAATAAGTTGCTAATCCTTCTTTATGATCGACCCGTTTAAAATTCAATCCCAAGGGTAACTTCTTTAAAGAATCACACTCTTCGCGGGTGATTTTATCGTATTTATACATTTGAGATAAAACGACATTCCGGCGGTTTAAAGTGAGCTCAGGACGACGGACCGGATTATAGTAAGAAGAATTCTTAGCCATCCCGATCAACATAGCCGCCTGTTCGACTTTCAACGAATCCAAGGGAACCTGGAAATAAATATCTGCAGCCGAGCTGATTCCTACAGCCAGATTCAGAAAATCATATTTGTTGAGATACATGGTCAGAATTTCTTCTTTCGTATAGCTTTTTTCCAAACGTACTGCAATCACCCATTCCCGGAATTTACGAATCGCCAATTCAAACACATTCAAATCGGATTCACGGGGAAAAAGCATTTTCGCCAATTGCTGACTGATGGTACTTCCACCTCCAGCCGAAGTATTAGCCGTAAGTAATCCCTTAGCTACCCGGAACAATCCCCTCACATCGACTCCGCTATGATCGTAAAAACGGACATCTTCGGTAGCGATCAACGCATCGATCACAGATTGTGGAATTTCCCGGTATTCGATATATTTCCGGTTTTCTTTCTCAAAATAACGGTTCATGATAGGCCCGTCGGCAAAATAAACTTCGGAAGCAAACCGATTATTGGGATTCTCCAATTCTTCGAATGTAGGCATAAATCCTAATTTCCCGGCCGATATCAACCAAAAGAAAACAAAAACTCCGATAATGCCTACCAGCACTACCGACCAAAAGATCACAAAGAATTTCCAATATTTTTTAAACATACTCTTCCATCAAAATTTATCGGCACCGCTTTTATTGTTTAGAAGCTCTCGGTTTGTTTAGAAAACATTGTTCTTCTCGAAAAAGCCAGAAACTCTGTTAGGAGAAACCTACAGCTTTTGTATTCAATTTGACAATGAATACTCTTAACAGAAAATCCCAGGGATTTTCTCCCAACAGAAGCGAAGGTTCTCTCTACAATTCCAAAGGAATTCTCAACAATAAAAACGGTATCGTTTTTATTATGTGCCAAAGATAATGAAAATCAGATAAAAAAAAACGGTCAGCGTCCTGTTTGATCACCGATCGTTTTCGGGCTTACCGTCAAATTAATGTCGTCGGTTTGACTAATCGGAGGCAGGAAACCCAACCTGTTTTTATCAAAATCCATAGCACAGAAAACAGAATAAAAAATAGAATATTCACAAAATAAAGAACTCGGCAATGATTTATTACTGTATTTGCTTTTAAATCATTACTCGTTGAAAAAACAAGAAACCATCAAATTATTATTCAATAAATTACCGGATAACTTATCTTATACTCAGAAAAAATATAAAATTCAGAATCTCCTAACCAAGCTGAGAAAACAAGGTAAAATTCTAAAATAAGAATCAGAGAACTTTATCTTAGCGGTGGTTAGTCCGATTTAAATGCTGAATATATCTACATTATTGAAAATAAAAGCTTTTATAATTCAATAAAAAAATGAATTATAAAAGCTTTTCAAACCAAACGCAAATCATTTATACTCGTCCCAGCTTTTGATCGCTATATCTTGCCGGTCGACTTTACAGATGGCATAAATGAAAGCACTGGCCAGACGAGCATTGGTAATCAGAGGGATATTATAATCCACGGCAGCCCGACGAATTTTATAACCGTTATCCAATTCCCGTTTTGTATGATTCTTCGGAATGTTAATCACCATATCTATTTTTTTATTCCGCAGGTAGTCCATAATATTCGGTTCTTTCTCTTCGTCGGGCCAATGAAGGATGGTGACACGAATACCGTTTTCCTCAAAGAACTTAGCCGTGCCTGCTGTTGCAAAAATATGATATCCTTTGGCAATGAGCATTTTTGTAGAATTGAGTAATTCCACTTTTGAACGGCTGGGGCCCGAAGAAATCAGAATATTCTTTTCAGGAATCCGGTTACCTACAGAAATCATACTCTTTAAGATAGCTTCGTAATAGTTTTCACCGATACATCCCACCTCTCCGGTAGACGACATATCCACTCCTAACACCGGATCGGCCTTTAACAAACGGGCAAACGAAAATTGAGAAGCTTTGACTCCGACATAATCCAAATCGAAAACCGATTTATTCAATTCGGCTACATGTTCACCCAACATAATCCGGGTTGCCATTTCGATAAAGTTATATTTCAAAACTTTCGATACGAACGGAAAACTCCGCGAAGCACGCAGGTTACATTCGATCACTTTGATATCGTTGTCTTTGGCCAGGAATTGCATATTGAAAGGCCCGGAAATATTCAGTTCTTTCGCAATAGCACGGGCAATCCTTTTAATCCGCCGCATGGTTTCCACGTATAGTTTTTGTGCCGGAAAGACAATCGTAGCATCTCCGGAATGTACGCCGGCAAACTCTACGTGTTCACTAATGGCATAGGCTTTTATTTCTCCATGCTGAGCTACGGCGTCTATCTCTACTTCTTTAGCCTGTTCGATAAATTCGGTCACCACAACCGGATGATCTTTAGATACTTCAGCAGCTAGTTCGAGAAAATGAACCAATTCTTCCCTATTGGATACAACATTCATTGCAGCTCCCGAAAGGACATATGAAGGACGAATCAACAAAGGAAATCTGACCTCATCGACAAACGTATAAATATCCTCCAGACTGGTCAATTCTTTCCAGCGGGGTTGATCGATACCCAGATGATCACACATCGTGGAAAATTTCTGACGGTCTTCGGCCCGGTCGATAGATTCTGCCGATGTACCTAAAATATTGACATGCTGACCGTTCAGACGCATCGCCAGGTTATTCGGAATTTGTCCACCGGTAGAAACAATCACTCCCCTCGGTTCTTCCAGCTCTACAATATCCATCACACGCTCGAAAGACAATTCGTCGAAATAAAGACGATCGCAGGTATCGTAATCCGTACTCACCGTCTCCGGATTATAATTAATCATCACAGAACGGTATCCCATCTTATTGATCGTATTCAAAGCACTGACCCCACACCAGTCGAATTCTACGCTACTACCGATCCGATAGGCTCCGGAACCCAGTACAATGACCGACCGGCCGTCATGTTCATACTGAATATCGTTTTCCGTCCCATTATAGGTCACATACAGGTAATTGGTCATTGCCGGATATTCTCCGGCCAACGTATCTATCTGTTTAACACAAGGTAAAATTCCCAATCCTTTCCGATATTCACGCACTTCCAGCATTTTTTGATGAGCAGTCAGCCGATCGTCTTTGATTGTCAGACGTCCGATCTGAAAATCTGAAAATCCCATTTGTTTTACTTTCCGAAGCAGAACAGAACTCACTCCTGTAATGGTCGAATATTTATTCAGCTCATTTTTCAGATAATGGATATTTTGTAACCTCTCCAAAAACCATTTATCGATACGTGTCATCTCATGTATTTTATCCACATCGTATCCTCTGTCGAAAGCTTCGGCGATAGCAAAAACCCGTTTATCCGTGGGATTCACCAATTCTTCATCGATATCCGGGATTTCAATTTTATTTCCGGCAAATCCGTGCATACCTTGTCCCACCATCCGGAGTCCTTTTTGTATCGCTTCTTCAAAAGTACGTCCGATAGCCATGATTTCTCCGACGCTCTTCATAGAAGATCCGATCAGCTTAGATACTCCTTCAAACTTATTCAAATCCCAGCGCGGAATTTTACAAACGACATAATCCAAAGCCGGTTCGAAACAAGCGGTAGTCACTTTTGTAACAGAATTTTTAATCTCATGTAAACCGTATCCCAATCCTAATTTGGCAGCCACGAAAGCCAGGGGATAACCCGTCGCTTTCGAAGCCAAAGCACTGGAACGGGACAAACGGGCATTCACCTCGATCACCCGGTAATCTTCAGAGTTCGGATCCAGGGTATACTGAACATTACATTCTCCGACAATTCCGATGTGACGAATAATCTTGATAGCGATAGCCCGGAGTTTATGATATTCACTGTTACTCAAAGTCTGAGAAGGAGCCACTACGATACTTTCACCGGTATGAATTCCCAGTGGATCGAAATTTTCCATATTGCATACAGTGATACAGTTATCGTACTGATCACGGACAACTTCATATTCTACTTCTTTCCAACCTTTCAAAGATTCTTCGATCAATACCTGAGGCGAATAAGAGAAAGCACTGGCAGCCAATTTACGAAGTTCTTCTTCATCGGAACAAAAGCCTGAACCCAAACCTCCTAAAGTGTAGGCAGCACGTACAATAATCGGGAAACCGAGTTCTTTCGAAGCAGCGATGGCTTCTTCCATGCTATTGGCAGCAATACTACGAGGGGTTTTTACATCTATTTCGCGTAATTTATTGGCAAAAATCTCCCGGTCCTCCGTATCGATAATCGCCTGCACAGGAGTACCCAATACCTGCACATCATATTTTTCAAGGATACCTTTCTGATACAATTCGACACCACAATTCAATGCAGTCTGTCCCCCGAAAGAAAGCAAAATACCATCAGGCCGTTCTTTTTTGATGACTTCTTCTACATATTCAGGAGTAACCGGTAAATAATAAATTTTATCGGCCACCCCTTCCGAAGTCTGCACAGTAGCAATATTCGGATTAATCAGCACACTGTATTTTCCCTCTTCACGGATGGCTTTCAAAGCCTGGGATCCAGAATAGTCGAATTCACCGGCTTGACCGATTTTCAATGCTCCCGAACCCAATAATAATATTTTATTTATTTCCTTCATGTCGATTTTAATCTTAGCTGGTTTTACCTGAAATGTTTTACTTATTACCTTTTCCCATGTTCTCGATAAACTTATCGAACAGATATTCTGTATCTACAGGCCCGCTGGAAGCTTCGGGATGGAACTGGGCCGAGAAAAAAGGTTTGGTTTTGTGGCGTATCCCCTCGTTAGTACCGTCATTGACATTCACAAAAAGAGGTTCCCAATCTATCGGTAATGTTTTATCATCGATAGCAAATCCATGATTTTGTGAAGTAATATAACAACGGTTGCTTCCGGGCTGCATCACCGGTTGATTATGACTGCGGTGACCGTATTTTAATTTATAAGTCACAGCACCGGCAGCTCTTGCCATCAACTGATTGCCTAAACAAATCCCCATAATCGGTCTATCACCGGTCAAAATTTTTTTAATATGCTTGATGGTTATATCACATTTAGCAGGGTCACCGGGGCCGTTGGACAAAAAATATCCGTCACACTCTTCCTGAGTAAAATCATAATCCCAGGGAACCCGTTTAATGGTCACATCCCGTTTCAAAAGACAACGAATAATGTTATACTTCACCCCACAATCCACTAAGATCACTTTATATTTTCCGTGTCCGTACTCCACAACTTCCTTCGTAGAAACTTCGGCCACAATGTTATGTTCATTGGGATCATAAAAGGGAATCGAAATATTATCGAATTCTATTCTTCCCAACATGGCTCCATGTTCACGCAATTTCTTTGTCAATGCCCGCGTATCTATACCAAAAAGTCCCGGTACCTGTTGTTCTTTCAACCACTGTCCGAGACTTTTTTGCGAATTCCAATGACTATATGCAAATGAATAATCGGAAATGATAATCGCTGTACAATGAATTTTATCCGATTCGAAAAATTTTGAAACCCCGTTTTCCTCATCATCCACCGGAACTCCGTAATTACCGATCATAGGATAGGTAGGAACCAAAATCTGACCTTTGTAGGAGGGATCCGTCAAACTTTCCGGATAACCGGTCATCGCCGTGTAGAACACCACTTCACCGGAAACCGACTTCTCATATCCGAATGAAGTTCCTTCATAAACAGTTCCGTCCTGCAGAACTAAACGCGCTTTCTTTAAATTTTGCATATCTATTTAAATGAACTAATTTATCAAACGTCCAAATTGGCGCAAAGGTAAAAAAACTTTCATATCACCACAAGAATATTTATGCATTTTTCATGCATTTATATCCATATATTCAAAATCGATATCATTTCAAATTCTGAATTTAATCTCTATCTTTGCCTTATGACCATTATTTAACGATATCATTTTATGAGAAATAAAACCAAAAGACTTTTAACTATACGCAAACTGATCGAATCGGAACTCATTTCTTCACAAGAAGAATTATTGTTCCGTTTGAAAGAAATGAACGTCGAAGCTACCCAAAGCACTTTATCCCGGGACTTGAAATTTATGAAAGTTGCCAAAATCCCGCATAAAGAAAAAGGGTATATTTATGTAATTCCTGAAAGTATTCAAAATGAACAACGGGAAGAAAAAGTTTCGGCTATTATCACCGACACCATACTAAGTATCGATTTTTCGGGCAATATGGCTGTTATCAAAACTTTGCCCGGATATGCCAATGCAGTAACCGTCCTCATAGACAGTGAAAATTACTTTGAAATTCTGGGAACTATTGCAGGAGACGATACTATTTTTATCGTTATGCGCGAAGGAGTCAGCCGAAGCGAATTAATCGAAGCATTGACTTCCGTCCATCCGGCTATCCATACCTTATATAAATAAATATTTTCTGAATAAAAAGTTCCATAAACCCTGTCCGAAGGACATCTCTATACTTTTATAAACTTTATAAACTCTATAGTATGCTGTACAATCGAATGTTTTATCCGTTTTAACTCTCAATACATTAGATAAGTCCGGAAATAACAGATTTCTTTTTTTCCTTAAACCTTAATAAAATAATTTAAGCTAGTTCATTTCCTAATTATAAAAATAGTTCGTAAACTTGCATCCCGTATTTTTAACGAAGTATCATGCAAGTTTTAAACACTAAAAATGAACTAATTAGCCTTCTGGAAAATCTCCGTAAAGAAGGGAAAAAAATCGGATTTGTTCCCACAATGGGAGCTTTACATGAAGGACATTTATCCCTCGTAAAAGAAAGTAAACACAATAGTGATATCACTGTAGTCAGTATATTTGTCAACCCAACACAATTCAATGATCAGGAAGATCTGAAAAGATATCCCCGAACACTGGACAAAGATATCGAATTACTGAAAACAGTAGATTGTGATATCGCATTCGCACCTTCTGTTGAAGAAATTTATCCGGAACCGGATACCCGAAAATTCGATTTCGGGTATATAGAAACAGTGATGGAAGGAGCGAAAAGACCGGGTCATTTCAATGGAGTAGGTCAGGTAGTGAGTCGTTTATTCGATATTGTTCAACCCGATAAAGCATTCTTCGGAATGAAAGATTTCCAGCAAGTTGCTATTATCAAAAATATGGTGAAACAATTAAAATACAACATCGAAATCATTCCGTGTCCGATTATCCGGGAAGAAAATGGACTAGCCAAAAGTTCACGTAACACATTGCTCGATGAAGAACACAAAAAAAATGCTCCTCACATATACGCTACTTTAAAAAAAGCTCGTAACTTAGCTTCACAAATGAATGTCAGTGAATTGAAAAAATGGATTGCTGACGAAATCAACAATAATCCATACCTGGAAACAGAGTATGTCGAAATTGTCGACGATACCACTCTAAAAGTTGTGGAAAACTGGTCAGAAGAAGGAACTAAAGTAGCTTGTGTAGCCGTATATGCCGGAAAAATCCGACTGATAGATAACATTGTATTCTAATTTTAAATCCATTTTAAAATTATCATCATGTTTATAGAAGTAGTCAAATCTAAAATCCACAAAGCAACCGTCACTGAAGCCAACCTTCAATATGTAGGTAGCATAACGATCGATGTAGCTTTAATGGAAGCCGCTAATATTATCGAAAATGAAAAAGTTCAGATCGTCAATGTAAACAACGGAGAAAGATTAGAAACTTATGTCATTAAAGGTGAAAGAAACTCAGGTGTCGTATGTCTGAACGGCCCGGCGGCCCGGAAATGTGCAGTAGGAGATGTGGTCATCATTATTTCCTATGCATCGATGGACTTCGAAGAAGCTAAAAAACATACGCCAACCTTGGTATTTCCGGACACCAATACCAATCGATTAATATAATCTGGGAATAAATCCCAGATTAAAATAACTGTAAATGAATTACTTATCATTCATAGAAAATAAAATTGTCAGAGAAAAAGAAACTCTGATCCATACTTTGAGTCAATGGAGATTTAAAGAAGAAAAAATTGTTTTCACGAATGGTTGTTTCGATATTCTGCACCGGGGACATATCGAATATCTCGCCCAAGCTGCCGGTCTTGGCCAAAAATTAGTTATAGGACTGAATACCGATGCGTCGGTCAAAAGATTAAAAGGTGAAAAACGTCCTGTCAATAACCAGGAAGCCCGGGCTCTTTTACTTGCTTCACTTCTTTTTACAGACAAAATTATTTTCTTCGACGAAGATACTCCTTTGGAACTGATCCGGTTCATACAACCCGATATTTTAGTAAAAGGAAGTGATTATAAACCCGAAGAAATTGTAGGCTACGACATTGTAAAAGCAAAAGGAGGGGAAATTATAACAATAGATCTCACTCCCGGTTTTTCTACCACTTCTATTCTGCAAAAGCTATAATTGATCAGCGTAATTATATTTTCTGATCGAATCAATTCCCGGAGATTGTTGCTTAGAAAAATATTGTTGAAAAGTTATTAATCGGCTGTTGAAAACTGCTTAAAGAAACTCATATCTTTATTTGGATATCTCGTTTTCGACTCTTATTCGATATTTCACCCGAATAACCAAGAAAAGAATTCATTTTTATCTCAAAACATTTATACAAATTACTAACAGTTTTCCACAGTTTAAAATCTATTTTTTTTTCTGTGAAATAGGTTACTGACAACTGTTAATAACTCATATAAGTTATTGAATAAAAACATATTATATTACAATATCATGTTAGAAACACAGTTTCAATTTTTAAGAACGATAAAATCAAATAAATCGATCAACATTTTTGAAGATAACTAACAATCTATTATAATCATCATTTTTTTTATAAAAAATAAAAATATAATAATGAATATATGATTGTTGAAAAACGTCTTTGTGTAACTTTGCAAAACACTTTATTCAAATTTTTATGGAAAGCTATTTCCTTTGAAAAATAAAAAGTAGTAAGTTTGAAGATTGTATTAAAATAGGAATAATCTAAGATAAATGGAAATCAAAATTGTAAATCGTTCAAAACATCCGCTACCTGAATATAAAACAAAAGCTTCGGCTGGTATGGATATTAGGGCTAATCTGGAAGAAATCGTCACGTTGAAACATTGGGAAAGAAAATTGATCCCAACAGGTTTATTTATCGAATTACCCGAGGGATATGAAGCACAAATCCGTCCCCGTAGCGGGTTGGCTTTAAATGAAGGTTTAGGACTATTGAACAGTCCGGGAACTTTAGATGCCGATTATCGTGGTGAACTAGGAGTTATCGTGGTGAATCTCTCTAATAATATGATTACGATCGAAGACGGAGAAAGAATTTGTCAGATGGTCATTAACAAGGTAGAACAAGCCGAATGGATAGAAGTAAATGAACTATCGGACAGCGAACGGGGAGACGGAGGATTCGGTCATACAGGAAAAAAATAATTATAAAATTAAAGAATAGAAAAATATGGTAAGATGGATTGCTTTCATGCTTTGTTTTCTTTTTATTTTACCTGCTTTTGCCGATAAAAAAAAGAAAACGGAGAACATACAGGAGCTAGATGAGAAAACCAGATTAGAATTTGACTATTCTTTTATGGAAGGGGTCAGGAGTAAAATTACCGGGGATTATCAGGCTGCTATCGGATGGTTCGATAATTGCCTTAAAATTCTTCCTTCCAGTTCAGTTGCAAAATATGAAATAGCCGGTATTTTGACTGCAGGTGAAGATTATAACGGTGCTTTGCAGTTAGCTCGTGAAGCTGTGGCCGGAAATCCGGATAATATGTGGTATAAAATATTGTTAGCCAATATTTTGCAAAAGAAAGCAATGATCGAAGAGGCTTGTAATGTATATGCCGATATCATTGCTAAATATCCGAATAAAGAAGAATTTTATTTGATCGAAGCGGAGTTATATATCTCTGTCGAGAAATGGCAGAAAGCGATCGAGGTATTCGACCGTTATGAACAACAGAACGGCATAACCGAACCTGTATCTATCGAAAAAATTAAGTTGTATACTAAACTCGATGATGTTAAGAAAGCATCCAACGAATTATTAAAGTTGATTCGGAAGTTCCCGGATAAGAGCGAATACCTTAGTTTATTAGCCGAACTTTATTTCAATTATAATCAGGATAAAAAAGGATTACAAATTCTGGATCGTATATTGAAGGCCGAGCCTGATAACGGTTTTGTTCATTTCTATTTGGCTGATTATTATCGGAGTAAGAAAGAATTGAAAGAAGCCGATAGACATACGAAAGAAGCTTTGGTCAGTGATAAAATCGAGAATGGATATAAAATACAATATATTCTGAAGTTGATTCTGAATCCTGATACGACATTGACAAGCGATAGTCAGTTGGATAATTATATGAATCTATTGATGCAAAAATATAGCGACGATTTGTCGGTAAGGGCTTTACATTCGGATTTTCTGAAAAAAGATCATAAATTGGCTGAAGCACGGAATGAATTGGAGTATATTCTTTCGAAGGACAAAAATAATTATTTGATTTGGGAAGAATTGCTGCTGATGTGTAACGAGATGGGAGATACCACTTGTATGTATCGGCATGGAATAGAAGCTATAAAGTATTTTCCGGAACAACCTTTACCCTATGCTTTATCGGGAATCGCTTTGATGATGCAAAAACAATTCGCCGAAGCTTTGCCTTTGTTCGAAAAAGGCGTTGAGTTGACAGACGATAAGCCCGAATTAAGATCCCAGTTTTATTCTTATTTAGCTGATTGTTATTACAATTTGGATAGCGTGGAGAGGGCATTCAAGATGTTCGACGAAGTATTGAAAATTAATCCGAACGATATATTGGTATTGAATAATTATGCTTATTATCTCTCTTTGCGGAATGAAAGACTGGCTTTAGCGGAAAAAATGAGTTCACAGGCTGTCGCTATGGAGTCCGATAATGCAACTTACCTGGATACTTATGCCTGGGTGTTGTATAAACGGGGAGAATATTCTCAAGCCAGGTATTATATTAAATTAGCTATAGAAAAGGATAAGGATCCTTCCGGTGTGCTTTATGAACATTATGGTGATATCCTGTATCGGAGTGGAGAACACCAGGAAGCTTTGAAGATGTGGAAAAAAGCAGCTGAAATGGGAGGTGGGGTTTCGGAAGAATTGAATGATAAGATACAATCCGGTAAATTATCCGATTAAAAGACGATGAATTGAATGAAATGAGACTGGGTGGACATATATTTTTGTTGATAATCGTAGTTGTTTCAATAGTGTCTTGCCGTTCTGCTAAACAGATAGCGGTAAAAAAGAATATTCCTTCTATAACGGAAGGCCGGCTATTGAAAAATATCGAAAATAATGAATTGGAATATTCTACTTTGTTTGCTAAAAAGATGGATATTTCCTATAAAGACGGGAAAGGATCCAATAGTTTAAAGGCTTCTCTGAAAATTAAGCGGGATAGTTTTATTCAGGCTAATGTTACAGCACCATTAGGAATCGAAGTAGCGCGTATTTTATTGACTAAAGACAGTATCAAATTTGTAGACACTTATCATAAGAACTTCTTTGTAGCCGATTATGATTATTTTTATGATAAGTTCGATGTCCGGGTAAGTTTCGATTGTGTCGAGAAGATCATCACGAATGCTTTTTTTGATTTTCAGGATTGTGCAGGTTTAGGTAAGGAAAAGAAATATAAATTGGATAAGACAGAATTGGGATATGAACTTTCTACTGTAGAAGAAAGGGCAATTAGCCGTAAGATCAAAAAATTCTATAAGAAAAAACGAAAGAATAAAGTAAGACAGACCAGTGAAGACACGTCAACACAATGGAGAAAAAAGATAAAACTTAACAGAAAAAGCCGACATCAATATGATAAAGATTTTATGCTGGTTTTGCAGCGGATTTTAATAGATCCTGAGTATTTCCGGCCTGTAAAAGTATCTGTAGAAGATCTGGATGAAGATATGTCTGTGAGTGTGAATTATGGAGCATTTAAACAGTTTTCGGAAAAGAATTTTCCGGAAAAGATTGTCTTCCAATTAGCGGTTGGAAATAATAAAACCAGTCTGGAATTAAAATTTTTGAAAATAGATTTCGACGTACCTTTGGAACCGAATTTTAAAATTTCTCCTAAATTTAAAAGAATAGAATAATTCATGATCTACAAGTTTTTAGGTATATTGTTAGTTTTGTTTTTTTCGCTTGAGATAAATGTCTCAGCTCAATCGATCAGTGATATTAAAAAACAAAAAGCTAAGACTGAAAAGGAGATCGCTTATTTAAATTCATTGTTGAAGGAAGCCGAAAAGAACAAGTCTGTTTCTACTCAGAAATTGAATATTTTAAGGCAGAAGATTCAACAGAGTAAAAAACTATTAAGTTCTTTAAATCAGGTAGTAGGACTTATTTAGAATAATATTGATGACAATGAGCAGCGTATTAAAGAACTGGAAGAGAACAAGAAGTCGATGCTCGATCTTTATGCGAAATTGGTGTATGGTAGCTGGAAAAAACGGAATAAAACAGATAAATTGATGTTTATTTTTTCTTCAGCAGATTTTAATCAGGCTTATAATCGGTTTAAATACTTTCAACAGATTCAGGAATATTCTAAACGTCAATTACATATGATTCAGGCGGTAAACGATTCTTTGGATGTTAAAAACAAAGAATTGAAGGATTTGTTTGCACAAAAGAATACTGCTTTGAATGAAATCGGTGTACAGAGTAAAGAATTAGAATCCGAACAATTGAAAGAAAATCAATATATTGCTCAGATTCAGAAAAAAGAGAAAGATTTTCGGAAAAAATTGCAAGCCGAAATGCAAAAACGTCAGAGGTTGGCTAAACAGTTGGATAAATTGATAGCCAGTCAAATCAAGAAATCCGGTAGCACTACTTCGACTTATAAACTGACTCCTGAAGAACAATTGGTATCGAACGATTTTGCTAAAAATAAGGGAAAGTTACCCTGGCCGGTGACTGAAGGATTCATTTCTGAGAAATTCGGTGTATTTAATCATTCGATACATAAATTGGTTGAAGTAGCCAGTCGGGGGATTGGAATTACAACTTCAAAAAATGCTGAAGTGCGTTCCGTTTTTCAAGGAGTGGTTAGTGTGGCTATGTATATGAATGATATCGACAGTTATGTAGTTATTATACGTCATGGAAGTTATTTTACTGTCTATATTAATTTGCAGGAGGTAAAAGTAAATCAAGGAGATGTTGTTAAAACGAAGCAGGTGATCGGAAAAGTTGCTCATGACGAAGAAAAAGGGAGTGTTTTGAATTTTGAAGTTTTTAAGGATACAGAGAAATTGAATCCGGAGCTTTGGTTAGCTAAATAATTGTGATGGAATCTGTGTATGAGAATCTGAAGAATCATTTTAGAAGGAAATTGTCCTGTTTCAGATTAGAGTTATTAGGATTTGATCTGTTGAAGGGTGTAGCGGTTGTGCTTTTTACTTTTTTACTTTTTTTATTCTTCTATGCCGGACTTCTTTCTTTTTTCAGACTTTTACCCGATTTTAAATATGTTCTTTATCTGATTTTATTTTTACTCTTAGGAGTAGAGTTTTTCTTTTTTATCCTTTTACCGTTCATTCGTTTTTTCTTGTCTTTTCGATTATCCAGGGATATTCTTATAAAACAAATCTCGTCTGTTATACCCCGTCAGGTCGACGATATTTTTATATCTGTGTATAATCTGGCTTTTCGGGATAAATTGGTTATCGGACAAACAGTGTTAAAACAAGCGGCTTTTAATCAAAAATATCGACAGCTGACCGCATCCCGTTCTTTTTTGTCTTTTCCCAGAATATTGTATCTTAAATTATCGGTTATTGTTGTTTTTCTTTTTGTTCTTTTTTTCTTTACCGGTTTTGAATGGTATGATTATTATTCGGATTTAAAAGATTACAGACAGGTTTCGGGCCCTTCGAATGAGGTAGGTTTTCACATTTTAAATCGAAGTTTGGAAGTAGAATATGGTAAGACCTTTCAGGTGCAATTGAGTCTTTCCATTCCCGATGCAACTGTAAAACCTGTTTTTATTTGTTATGGAGGAGGAGAATTTTTAATGACTTCCGTTGATTCAATTTTTACGTATGATTTCGAACTGGTTAATAATGATTTGAAATTTTATTTTAAAACGCAGGATCAAACTAGCGATTCTTATCTTTTGAGGGTGTTGCCGACTCCTTCTATCGACGGTTATCGAGTGGTAGCTATTCCTCCTGCTTATACAGGAAAGGAGCCCGAAATTTTAACCAATACAGTCGATTTGCAAGTGTTGTACGGTTCGGTTTTACAATTTGAATTGACCTATTCTAATTTGGATTCTTTATTTTTTGAAGATAAAGAACAAAGTATTTCTATTCCTTTGAAGTCGGTATCTAAGACCGATTTTTCCAGACAGATAAAAGCTTCGGGAGAATATATATTGTCCGGTAGTAATGCTTATTTTTCTCATCGTCAATTGTTGAATTTCAATATTATATGCATTTCTGATTTATACCCTGGAATTCAAATTACGGAGATTCAGGATTCTTTGAAAAATTCTCTTCATTATTTTTATGGGGTGATTACCGATGATTATGGATTTTCAGATCTATGCTTCAATTATTCCCTGGGAACAGACAGGACTGTCGTTGTACCGGTATCTTTTATGAAGAATTTGAATACACAGGAATTTTATTTTAGTTTTGATTTTGCTGAATTTGCCGGTACCGATAAAACGGAAATAAATTATTATTTTGAGGTTTTTGATAACGATAATCTCTCCGGTCCGAAGAGTACCCGTTCTTCCCGGCTGATTTACCGGATTCCTGATTTGAATACTATTTTTGATTATAACCGGGAAGTTAGTCAATCGGTCAACAATGATCTGAAGAAAGCTGAGAAAATAGCAGGTGAAATTGTTACCGGTATCCAGGATTTACGGGAAAAATTATTGGATAATACGACTGATGATTGGGAAAAGCAACAGTTGTCGAAGGAGGTTGTCCGGAAAAAAGAGCAGTTGGATCGATTATTGGAAGCTGTAAAAGAAAATAATCAGAAGAAATCGGATTTGAATCGAAGTTTTACTGTTCAGGACAGTTTATTGATCGATAAGCAAAAGAAGATTCAGGATTTACTGGACCGTTTGATAGATAGTGAAATAAAACAGTTGTTGGATGAATTTTCAAAGCTTTCCGAAGAATTTTCGAAAGATAAATTTAAAAATTTGGACGAAAGAATGGAATTTACTTTCGATCAGGTCAGTGAAGAATTGGATCGGAATATTGAATTGTTGAAACGGTTTCAAATCGAAGAGAGGCATGATTTGATTTCTAAACAAATCGATCGATTGAAATCGGATCAGGCCCGTTTAGAGCGTTTACTGGAAAACAAATCGTTCGATCGGGATTCTGCTTATTCCCGGAACAAAAGCATATTGAATGATTTGAGAGCGATAGAAAATAATTATGAAGAGTTGATTACAGAGAATTCAACCTTGTCAGAACCTTTCGATTTGAAAGATTTTAAGACCGATTTCGATCGATTGTCTTGGAAAATGCAGCAGCAAAGGCAAAATATATCCGGGAATAAGAAAGATAAAAAGTTGTCAGAAGAGATTGAAGATGATCTTTTCGAACTTTCAAAAAGAATGAAACAACAACAAGAACGAAATTTTGTTAATAAATCCTTGCCTCAGAATGATATTGAATTGATAATTCAAAATATTTTAATAATTTCGCTATCACAGGAAGAATTGTTACAGCAATTTTCTGATGTACAAGCTCAAAGTTTGAAATATAATGAGTTAGGCCGTATTCAGGATTTAAAAAGACAGGAATATAAGATAATAAAAGATAGTTTATCTGTCTTGGCTAAGTCGAATTTGATGCTAGCTTCTCTTTTGGACCGAAAGTTTTATGATCTTGAAGTAAAATTCGGATTATTACCGGGTTACATTCAGGATAATAGACGCAGCGATTTATTAAGGGAACAACATTATATTATTAATTATTTGAATGATATTGCTTTATCTTTGACCGATGCATTACAAAAAGCGAAGGAAGAAGTAAATCGATCCGGTAAACGACAAGGAGAAAAAAATTCCGATAAAGAAAGACAAAGAAATTCATCAGGTGATAGTGGATATCCTAAAATGAAGCAATTTCAACGTAATCTGAAGAAGCAATTGGAAGATTTAGTTTCTCAAATGAAAAATGGTGAAAAAGGTAAACCTTTACATCAAAGAATCAGTAATATGATCAGAGAGAACGAACTCTTCAGAAAGAGTTTGAATGAATTTATTTCAGAAGCTGGTTCGATGTCAAGCAGAGAAAAACAATTATTGAATGAGATCAACCAATTGATCGATCAAAATATTAGAGATATGGCTAATTATTCGGTTTCCGGTCAATTGATTAATCGGAATAACTTAATTTATAATAAATTATTAATGTCAGAAAAAGCATCAAAAGAGAAAGAGGATTTTGAAGATAAACGTAAATCTGAATCGGCCACTCAGACTCGGTTTCATCGGCCTGAGCAGATGTTTGAATTTCAAAAGAAATCGGCTTTCATTAAAACAGATATTCAAAAGTCTGATTTGAAGTTAAATACTTATTTTAAATCAATGTACAACCATTACTATATAAAGCTTGGGAATGAATAAATTATCAATTTCAATTTCGTCAGAAATCAGTAATATTGTCAAAGTTGAGAATTTTGTAGAAACTTTTACTGATTATTTTGCTTTACCGTCTGTATTGTATGGTAAGATCAGTTTATCGGTTATCGAAGCGGTTAATAATGCTATTTTATCCGGAAATAAACGCCAACCGGATAAAATGGTGAGTTTAGTAGCTGAGAAAACAGATAAACAATTTAAGGTGACAGTCAGTGATGAAGGAGAGGGGTTCGATTATGAAGTTATACCGGATCCGACTTTACCGGATAATATCAATAAAATAACCGGTCGTGGGCTATATCTGATGAAAACTTTGTCCGATGAGTTAATATTTGAAAACGGAGGTTCTACGGTGACTTTGATTTTTAATTTGTAGTGAATGTGTGTGTCAGCGTTTTTATTTTGTGGGAAAGATTTCCTGGGTTATAATAACGTTTTTAAGCTATTTCAATGAAAGAAATTTTGTTTTATAGAGAAGGAAAAGCAGACTATCCTTCTTTTTTTTCTGATAAGCTGATATGTAAATGGATCGAGGTGATTGCCGGACATTATAATAAATCGGTAGGTGCTATTAATTTTATTTTTTGTGACGATGATTATATACTTGCTGTAAATCGTCAATATTTGAAACACGATTATTATACTGATGTTATTACTTTCGACTATTGCGAAGGAGATGTACTTTCGGGCGATGTATTCATTAGTTTGGATACAGTGAAATCGAATTCCGAAATGTTTTCTACTTTTTTTGAAAATGAGTTCTGTAGGGTGATTTGTCATTCAGTTCTTCATTTAATCGGATTTAAAGATAAAACGGATGTCGATAGTAAGGAAATGCGTAAAAATGAAAATATTTGCTTAGATCTTCTTAAAACGCTTTAAAATGGCAAATCTTTTACCGGATTATGATGTAATTGTTGTCGGCGCCGGACATGCGGGTTGTGAAGCTGCCTGTGCAGCAGCTCATTTAGGATCTCATACCTTATTGATCACCCTGGATATGAATAAGATAGCTCAGATGTCTTGTAATCCAGCGATAGGAGGTATTGCTAAAGGTCAGATAGTGAGAGAAATAGATGCTTTGGGAGGTTTGACCGGTATAGTGACCGATCAGAGCTCGATTCAATTCAGAATGCTGAATCGTTCGAAAGGTCCTGCCATGTGGAGTCCTCGTTCACAATGCGACCGGATGAAATTTTCTGCTAATTGGAGGTATCAGCTCGAGCATACGGATGGTTTGGATATGTGGCAGGATGATGTAGTAGAGTTGGTAGTGAAAGATGGGCAGGTTTACGGGGTTAAGACAGCCTTGGGGGTCGTTTTTAATGCGAAACGGGTGATTTTAACCAACGGAACTTTTTTAAACGGCCTAATGCATATAGGTCGGGTAAGTTTCGAAGGAGGCCGTATTTCCGAGCCGGCTTCTCACGGTTTAACAGCTCAATTGTGTAGCTTGGGATTCGAAACGGGGCGGATGAAGACCGGTACTCCTGTCCGTATAGACGGAAAAAGTATCGATTTTTCTAAATTGACCGAACAAGGCGGGGATAATGATTTTCATTGTTTTTCTTATTTGCATTATGATTATAGGAATACTCTGATCCAAAGGCCTTGTTATATGGCTTATACTAACGAAGCTGTACATCATGCTTTGAGGCAGGGGTTTACCGATAGTCCTTTATTCAACGGCACTATACAGAGCGTTGGTCCTCGTTATTGTCCCAGCATAGAGACTAAATTGAATACTTTTGCCGATAGGACCAGTCATCATTTATTTTTGGAACCGGAGGGAGAAACTACTACAGAGTTTTATTTAAACGGTTTTTCTTCTTCATTGCCCTGGGATGTACAATTGACCGGTTTGCGTTTGATTGAAGGTTTCGAGAATGTAAGAATTTTCCGGCCGGGTTATGCGATAGAATATGATTATTTTCCTCCTACACAGCTTTATCATACTTTAGAGACTAAATTGATTCAAGGACTTTATTTTGCCGGTCAGATCAATGGAACGACAGGTTATGAGGAAGCAGCAGCACAAGGATTGATGGCCGGGATCAATGCCCATTTATCTTTGCATTCTTCAGTTGAATTTGTATTGAATCGGGACGAAGCATATATTGGGGTACTCATAGACGATTTAGTAACGAAAGGAGTGGATGAACCTTATCGTATGTTTACTTCCCGGGCGGAATATCGTATTTTATTGAGACAAGATGATGCGGATATACGTTTGACACCTAAGGGATTTCAGATTGGTTTAGTTACTAATAATAGACATAAGATATATTTAGATAAGATAGAGAAGAGAGATTTGTTAATTGATTTTATTAAGAATTTTAGTGTTAAACCTGATGAAATCAATTCTTTTCTACTTTCGTTGAATACAGCACCTATCCGACAAGGAATGAAGTTGGTGGATATTCTTAGTCGTCCTCAAGTGGGATTATTGGCTTTGATCGATGTTTTACCTTCGTTGAATAATTTTATCGGGGAATTTGTTTTGCGTGATGAAATCATTGAAGCTGCTGAAATTTCTATAAAATATTCGGGATATATCGAGCGGGAACGAATGTTAGCCGATAAATTATCCCGTTTAGAAAATCTAGTCATTGCCGGAAAATTTAATTACGAAGAACTCACGAATTTGTCTATTGAGGCTCGTCAAAAATTGTCGAAGATTCAACCTAGAACAATAGGTCAGGCTTCTCGTATAAGTGGTGTGTCGCCAGCTGATATTAATGTTCTTTTGATATTGATGGGACGGTAAAGAGGCGAATGTTTCACGTGGAACATAAAAAAGGTGCGAAGGGTGAAATATGTGTTTTATAAAATATTTTTATAAAAGAATTTTTGAACCGATGAAAAAAATTGAAGGTAATATTATTGATATCTATAATAACCGGATTTTTCCCGGAACAATTTGTATAGACCATGGAATAATTACCGATATTTTAGAAAATTCCAATTCTTATCAAAATTTCATAGCGCCTGGTTTTATAGATGCTCATGTACATATTGAAAGTTCGATGCTGGTGCCTGAAGAATTTTCAAAACTGGCTATTTCGAAAGGGACAGTAGCCGTTATTAATGATCCTCATGAAATAGCCAATGTTTTAGGAATAGAAGG
>OOCP01001125.1_pt1 | contig 29221 bp, 29 predicted proteins | sample 1671511 | NCBI WGS metagenome assembly OOCP01 (sample SAMN06348164, study PRJEB24527) | human gut metagenome | biome: human gut; feature: ankylosing spondylitis patient; material: feces | host: Homo sapiens | place: China | collected 2015-10 | reverse complement strand
AGATTCGAGAGGCCCGAGAGAGTTTAAAGGAAATCGGGAGCCGAGGATTCCGAAGAAGGAAGAGGAATAAACCATTCAATAGTTAATGACACATTATAACATCACACACTCATTAACACCCTGATAACCAACTTGAGGTCACAAATTGCAACCTCAAGTTCAAATAACATTTTCGCCAATAAGCTATCTATGATAGCAACCAATTAAAGAAAAAATGAACGACATTGTTATCATTGAAAATAAAATTTATGAGATCAGAGGTCAAAAAGTTATGTTGGACTTTGATTTGGCGGAGATGTATGAAGTTACCACAGGTAACTTCAATAAAGCCATTAAACGAAACATCGAACGATTTCCTGCAAGATTCATGTTTCAATTAAATAAAGACGAGTTCAACTTGATATTCCAAAATGGAATATCAAGTTGGGGTGGTACTCGCAAAATGCCTTACGCTTTTACAGAACAAGGTGTAGCAATGTTATCTGGAGTTCTGAAAAGTCCCCGTGCTATTGAAGTCAGTATTAATATTATGGATGCCTTCGTCCACATGCGCCAATACCTCCTCTCCCACGCTCCTAAACAGGAATTGGAAGAATTGAGGAAAAGGATTGAATACTTGGAAGAGGACATATCCTCCGACAGAGACAGCTACGAAAAGCAATTTGACGAATTATTCTCTGCTTTTGCCAAGTTGAGTGCTGCCATTCAAATAAAGCAGACTCCCTTGGACAGAGTAAAAATAGAAGGATTTAAAAACAAATAATAAAGAAAAGAGCAATGAGTAAAATTGGAAAAAGAGCCATGCTTTTATTGTTGGCACTACCAATCGGATTCAATGTTATGGCACAAGAAACCAAAAAGCCGACACTGGAAGAATTGATTCCGGGTGGCGAGAGTTACCGCTATGCAGACAACCTATACGGACTGCAATGGTGGGGTGACGAATGTATCAAGCCGGGCGTAGATACCCTTTATTCTATCCAACCCAAAACGGGGAAAGAAACAATGGTTATCACTCGTGAACAGATCAACAAAGTGCTTGAAGAGAACAAGGCAGGAAAGTTATCACACCTGTATTCCGTCAGTTTCCCATGGGCCGATAAGCCACAAATGCTATTCACGATAGCAGGAAAGTTCATTGTATATGATTTCAAGAACAATCAAGTTGTCAGCACTCTCAAACCCAAAGACGGAGCAGATAATGAAGACTATTGCGCAGCCAGTGGAAACGTGGCATACACGATAGGTAACAATCTGTATGTGAACGAAAAAGCGGTAACCAATGAACCCGAAGGCATCGTTTGCGGACAGACTGTACACCGGAATGAATTTGGTATCAACAAAGGCACTTTCTGGAGCCCGAAAGGTAACCTGCTCGCTTTCTACCGTATGGACGAGAGCATGGTGACACAATACCCGCTTGTAGACATCACTGCACGCGTAGGCGAAGTGAACAATGTACGTTATCCGATGGCAGGCATGACGAGCCATCAGGTAAAAGTAGGCATTTACAATCCTGCCACAGGCAAAAGCATTTATCTGAACGCAGGTGATCCCACAGACCGTTATTTCACCAATATCAGCTGGTCACCGGATGAAAAAAGCCTCTACCTGATTGAAGTAAACCGTGACCAGAACCACGCCAAACTTTGCCGGTACAACGCAGAAACAGGAGAGCCGATGGGCGTTCTCTACGAAGAAATGCATCCTAAATACGTGGAGCCACAAAACGCAATCATATTTTTGCCGTGGGACCCTACCAAATTCATCTATCAAAGTCAGCGTGACGGCTACAACCATCTTTATCTCTTTGATGCCGATGCAGCCAACATGAAAGGTGAAACTTATAACAGTGCCAACGGTGGTACTTATTTCCAGGCCGGCAAAGTCAAACAACTGACCAAAGGCAACTGGCTGGTCAGCGACGTCCTAGGATTCAACACAAAGCGTAAAGAAATCATCTTCACAGCCGTAGAAGGCTTGAGAAGCGGACATTTCGCTGTAAACGTGAGCAATGGAAAAATAAGCCAACCGTTCGAGAACTGCAAAGAAAGCGAACATAGCGGCATGCTTAGCGCTTCCGGCACTTATCTTATCGACCGTTATTCAACAAAAGACCAGCCTCGCATCATCAACCTGGTAGACACCAAAAACTTCAAAGAAACAGCCAATCTGCTGACTGCTGAAAGCCCTTACGAAGGCTACCAAATGCCAAGCATCGAAACCGGAACAATCAAAGCGGCAGACGGCACCACCGACCTGCATTATCGCCTGATGAAACCGGCCAACTTTGACCCGGCCAAGAAATATCCCGTCATCGTATACGTCTACGGAGGTCCTCACGCGCAATGCGTCACCGGAGGATGGCAAAACGGCGCACGCGGATGGGATACGTACATGGCAGGTAAAGGCTATATCATGTTCACCATCGATAACCGTGGCAGCAGCAACCGTGGACTGGCATTTGAAAATGCCACCTTCCGCCGTCTTGGCATCGAAGAAGGTAAAGATCAGGTAAAAGGCGTTGAATTCCTGAAATCCCTCCCCTACGTAGACAGCGAACGCATCGGCGTACACGGATGGAGCTTCGGAGGACACATGACTACCGCCCTGATGCTCCGTTACCCGGAAATATTCAAAGTAGGCGTTGCCGGAGGCCCGGTAATCGACTGGGGTTATTATGAAGTGATGTACGGCGAACGCTATATGGATACACCGGAAAGCAACCCCGAAGGCTACAAAGAATGTAATCTGAAAAACCTTGCCGGCCAACTGAAAGGTCACCTATTGATTATTCACGACGACCACGACGACACCTGCGTGCCACAGCACACCCTGTCGTTCATGAAAGCCTGTGTAGATGCCCGCACTTATCCCGACCTGTTTATCTACCCGTGCCACAAGCACAACGTAGCAGGACGCGACCGTGTACATCTGCATGAGAAAATCACCCGGTACTTTGAGCAGAACTTATAAAACTGACAAAGACACCACCGTATCCATACGAATCATAGATAACAGTATAAATCCATAACAATACAAAGATGAAGATATTATTACTAGGCTCGGGCGGCCGCGAACATGCACTGGCATGGAAAATTGCCCAAAGTCCGAAAGTTGAAAAACTATACATTGCTCCGGGAAATGCCGGAACAACTGCCGTAGGCGAGAATGTCAACATCAAAGCAACCGATTTTGAAGCAATCAGTGCTTTTGCTCTAAAAGAGAACATCCAAATGATAGTAGTAGGCCCCGAAGATCCGTTGGTAAAAGGAATCTACGATTACTTCCAAAACCGTCCGGAGCTAAAGCATATTGCCGTGATCGGTCCTTCGGCTCAAGGAGCACAACTGGAAGGCAGCAAGGAGTTTGCCAAAGGCTTCATGATGCGCCACAACATCCCGACAGCCCGCTACAAAAGCATTACTTCCGAAAACCTCGAAGAGGGCCTCGCTTTCCTCGAAACGTTGGAAGCTCCCTACGTATTGAAGGCTGATGGCCTTTGTGCCGGGAAAGGAGTTCTCATCCTTCCTACGCTGGATGAAGCGAAGAAAGAACTGAAAGAAATGCTCGGCGGCATGTTCGGTTCCGCATCGGCAACCGTTGTGATTGAAGAATTCTTGAGCGGTATCGAGTGCTCTGTATTCGTACTGACAGACGGAGACAACTACAAAGTCCTCCCTGTGGCGAAAGACTACAAACGTATCGGTGAAGGCGACAAAGGATTGAATACAGGCGGTATGGGTAGCGTAACTCCGGTTCCGTTTGCTGATGAAGTATATATGGAGAAAGTACGCACACGTATCATCGAACCGACCATCAATGGTCTGAAAGAAGAAAAGATCACCTACAAAGGTTTCATCTTCCTCGGTCTTATCAAGGTGAAAGGTGAACCGATGGTTATCGAATACAACGTCCGCATGGGCGACCCGGAAACAGAAAGCGTGATGTTGCGCATCCAAAGCGACTTCGTAGAGTTACTTGAAGGCACAGCGGCAGGCAACCTGAACGAGAAAACACTAGTGATGGACCCACGTTCGGCCGGCTGCGTCATTCTTGTCAGCGGCGGTTACCCCGAAGCCTACGAAAAAGGATTCCCCATCAGCGGACTGGAACAGGCTGCCACCACCGACAGCATCATCTTCCATGCCGGAACAGCCATGAAAGACGGACAAGTGGTGACGAACGGAGGACGTGTGATTGCCGTTTGCTCTTACGGTGCAACGAAAGAAGAAGCACTGGCACAGAGCTACAAAGTGGCAGACATGATCGACTTCAACAAGAAGTATTTCCGCCGCGACATCGGATTCGATTTGTAAGAAACAACCTGTAATGATACGCCACGGCAGGCATAAATCCCCTATTTGCACAGCATATAGATCCTACAAAGCGATGATATATGCCCGCCGGGCGGCAAAAGAACTGACAGACAAATGAGAAATAAAAGACTACAAAGTCAAGTGACGGCAGGACGGTGGACCCTGCCTGCCGTTATCTTTATCTGCGCCCTATGCTGGGTGTTGACTTACTTTTTATTTCCCGACTCCATAGCCTCAACAACACCCAAGGACAGCTCTTCTTTCTTGCAATCCACCCGCGATCTACTGCTTCCGGGATGGGCAGAACGAATTGTCAGCTTCCTGGTTTACGCAATCATCGGCTACTTTCTAATAGAATTGAACAACCAGTTCAGTATTATCCGCATGAGGGCTTCCATGCAGACAGCTATTTATTTCCTGCTGGTCACCGTCTGTCCGGGAATGCATTTACTATACATAGGAGACATTGTCGCCCTCGGTTCTCTTATTTCCATTTATTTTCTGTTTAAAAGCTATCAGCAAGCTCAAGCTGCGGGCTATCTTTTCTATTCCTTCTTCTTTATCGGAGCGGGAAGTATTCTTTTCCCGCAGCTCACCATCCTCTCGGTACTTTGGTTGCTCGAAGCCTACCGTTTCCAGTCGCTCACTCCTCGCAGTTTCTGCGGTGCGCTGCTCGGATGGATGCTACCCTACTGGATGCTGTTCGGACACGCCTTCTTCTATAACGAGATGGAGCTGTTCTACCGCCCTTTCAACCAGCTATTAGCTTTCGGAGAAATCTTTAACTTACAAATCCTTCAACCCTGGGAATTGGCTATACTGGGCTATCTGCTCGTGATGTTTATCGTCAGTGCCGTTCATTGCATCGCTGCCGGATTTGAGGATAAAATACGCACACGTGCCTATCTCCAGTTCTTGATAGACCTGACGCTCTTCCTGTTCCTGCTGATTGCCTTGCAACCGATATATTGCAGTGCCCTGCTGCCTTTGCTTATCATAAGCAACAGCATCTTGATCGGACATTTCTTTGTACTGACCAATAGTAAAAGTTCGAATGTGTTCTTTATCATTTCATTGGTCGGCCTCATCCTCTTATTCGCTTTTAATATATGGACGCTTTTGTAGATTCAACGATACAACTCCTCATAGAATGGGGACTTCCGGGATTATTCATCTCGGCTTTATTGGCTGGGAGCATCGTGCCTTTCAGTTCCGAACTGGTACTGGTGGCATTGGTGAAACTCGGCCTGCCCCCGATAGCCTGTCTGATAGCCGCCACTCTGGGCAATACAGTGGGCGGAATGACTTGTTACTACATGGGACGTCTGGGTAAAGTTAGCTGGATTGAGAAATACTTCAAGGTAAAGAAAGAAAAGGTAGACAAAATGGTGAAATTCCTGCAAGGGAAAGGGGCATTGATGGCATTCTTCACCTTTCTTCCTGCCATTGGCGAGGTGATCGCCATTGCACTGGGATTTATGCGAAGCAACACATGGCTTACTATTGTTTCTATGTTTGTCGGCAAACTGATACGTTATATCCTTCTCCTGTATGTGCTCGAAAGTGCCTGGGATGCTATGGCGGGGTAAATCTTTTTTAAGTATTAAGTATTAGGTATTAAGTATTAAAGATTGAGTGATGAAAAGAATAATTGAGAGAACCGATGACGGGAGCGCTACTCTGTTTGTTCCGGAATTGAATGAACATTATCATTCGACGAAAGGGGCACGCACGGAGTCTCAACATATATTCATCGATATGGGGCTGAAAGCCTCTCCTGCCGCTACTCCACGTGTTCTTGAAATCGGTTTCGGGACAGGACTCAACGCTTGGCTCACCCTTGAAGAAGCGGAAAGAAGCAGACGAAATATACACTATACAGGACTGGAACTCTATCCACTAGACTGGCAGACAGTAGAACAGCTAGGATATATCTCCAGCGATGAGCAGCTTACCATACATCGGAAGCAAACAACAACCGATAAGCAATTTACCCCGAATGAAGAAAAACAACAATCGGCTATCGAATTGTTTAAGCAGCTTCATACATCGCCCTGGGAAAAAGACGTGCAGCTTACGCCACACTTCACCTTACGAAAAATAGAAACGGACGTGAATAAGTTGAGAGTTGAGAATGGAGAGTTGAGAGTGAACAATAGCAATGACAGCGTAGCCGACTCTCAACTCTCAACTCTCAACTCTCCATTTAATCTAGTCTATTTCGACGCCTTCGCCCCGGAAAAGCAACCGGAAATGTGGTCGCAAGAACTATTCAACCGCCTCTATGTTTTATTAGATAAAGACGGAATTCTGACTACCTACTGTGCCAAAGGTGTAGTACGCCGAATGTTACAGACAGCCGGATTCACAGTAGAACGTCTCCCCGGACCTCCGGGTGGTAAACGGGAAATATTACGGGCCCGGAAACAAGAGTAGAAACAAGATAAGATTGAAACCCCGAAACAGAAAAAATCATGAAACAACAACTAAAAGATATGAGAACACTTTTCCTTCTTGGTGCCTGCCTCCTGATGGCAGCCTGCACAGGACGTTCCTCCCAAGCAAGTAGCGATGACGAGACAAAGCCGGTGATAACCGTCACACTGGAACCGCAACGTTATTTCACCGAGGCTATTGCCGGAGATAAATTCAAAGTAGTCAGCATGGTGCCCAAAGGTTCCAGCCCGGAGACATACGATCCTATCCCCCAGCAACTTGTTTCTTTAGGAGACAGCAAAGCCTATTTCCGCATCGGGTACATCGGTTTCGAACAAACCTGGATGGACCGCCTGATGAACAATACTCCCCATATCCAAGTGTTCGACACCTCGAAAGGAATCGACCTCATACTCAATAATGATGACCATGGCCATGCCCACGGCCACAACAGTCACGACGGCCATATCCACGCCGTAGAGCCACACGTATGGAATTCTACCGGTAATGCTTTAATCATCGCCGGAAACACCTACAAGGCCCTTAGTCAACTGGATAAAGCAAACGAACCATATTATAGAAACCGTTACGATTCTCTCTGTCAGCGCATCCAGCACACCGACAGCCTGATTCGCCGGCAACTCTCCACCCCCGAAGCAGCCAAAGCCTTCATGATTTATCATCCGGCCCTCTCCTACTTCGCCCGCGACTACGGATTGCATCAGATTTCGATCGAAGAAGGAGGCAAAGAACCCTCTCCCGCCCATCTGAAAGACCTGATAGACGTCTGTCAGGCGGAAAATGTAGGCGTTATCTTCGTTCAACCGGAGTTTGACAAACGCAATGCGGAAACCATCGCGCAGCAAACCGGAACGAAAGTGGTCCCTATCAACCCATTAAGTTATGACTGGGAGGAAGAGATGCTGAATGTAGCCAAAGCCCTTGCGCCGCAAGCTGCCACCAAATAAACGTATAAAGAAAGAACCAATCAAGCCCTTTCCAATGATAAAACCAATAATCGAAATAAAGAATCTTTCCGCTGGATATGACGGTCACACTGTTCTCCACGATGTTAATCTAAGCATCTACGAACGGGATTTTCTAGGTATTATAGGTCCGAACGGAGGCGGCAAAACAACGCTTATAAAGTGCATCCTCGGTCTGTTAAAACCAACCGGAGGGGAAATTATATTCCATACTCCCGAGAAGGCTCCCATAAGAACATCTACGGAAGGGACTTCGACAGAAACATCTGCCAAAAACTCCCACCAAAGTTCTTCCGCAAAATCCCAGCTTTTCCTCGGTTACCTGCCGCAATACAGCACCATAGACCGGAAGTTCCCTATTTCCGTGGAAGAAGTGATCCTGTCCGGATTGAGCATACAAAAGTCGCTCACCTCCCGGTTCACTCCCGAACAGAGAGAGAAAGGCAAACAGATTATCGCCCGCATGGGGCTTGAAGGGCTTGAAAGCCGCTCTATCGGACAATTAAGCGGTGGACAACTGCAACGTGCCCTGTTAGGACGTGCCATCATCTCGGACCCTGCAGTGTTGATTCTTGATGAGCCCAGCACGTATATCGACAAGCGTTTTGAAGCACGCCTTTATGAGTTATTGGCTGAAATCAATAAAGAATGTGCCATTATCCTTGTCAGTCACGACATCGGCACTGTATTGCAACAGGTAAAATCCATCGCCTGTGTCAACGAAACGCTGGATTACCATCCGGACACGGGTGTCACTACCGAATGGCTGGAAAGAAACTTCAACTGCCCCATCGAGCTATTGGGACACGGCACACTGCCTCATCGGGTTTTAGGGGAACATCATCACCATCATTAAAGATATCTGCAAAAACAATCTACACGAATTTATTTGTGCAAAAAAAGTTCATTGGTAGATTCGTGCAAACAAATTAGAGTAAACAATTCTTTATATAGTCCTCTATTTCTTGTGCAGTCACATCATAAACAGGTTCAAGCTGCTCAAAATGAGAATCCCTCGTAAAGCGGTTGCTATTAGTAAGCATTGCCAAAAGGTTCTTGGACTTCAGCTTGTGTCCGGAGTAGCTTAAAGCCAAAGATATTAAATCATTGACAGGCACACCGGATTTTAAAATGGAGTAAATATCGTAGTAATCACGAAAGTTACTTCTACGTAACAACACTTCCATCTTCATTGCTCCAATAGATTTCACATCAGCCAGTTTCAGATTATTCAGATAGTTTACCGGCTCACTTACCGGAGAATATTTAGGGCAAGCATAAAACGAAAATTTCACTCCTGACACAAGATATTCCACATGATCTATATCCAGAATATCTTTATGCTGAATCTCTCCAATCGTAGTTAGTTCTTTCTCTATCTGATACCAAGCTATTTCCATCTTCTCTATCTTGGAAGTGCGCCACTTCATAAAATCCAAATCCTCACTCTGACGAGTTCTGATTTGTAAAGACAAGGCAGTTCCACCGACCAAAAGATAAGGTTTTATGCAATCCAATTGGGAAACCGCTTCAAAAATCTGCAGTGTGTGTGGAGCCAATCCTTTCATAGAAGTATTTTGTTTAGGTGACGAGTAGCCATAGATTTTATATAAACGTCCGGTTTCTTTGCTTTAAAATAGTACCATGCAAAAAAACGGTTCAACGTATAGAGATATTCCTCTTGTGGAATGAGATAATCCAGCCATACCTGCTTGATTTTCTTGAAAGGATAAACCAAAAAAAGCTGATTAATTTCCTCTAAATCAAGATGCAACAACGTTTTTTCAATCAGCATATCATCCGGAATATCTTTGATTGAATCTTCATTGTACGACCAGAAGCAATGTTCCTGCTTCAATTTCGACAATAGTTCCTGCTTTATAACATCAACAGACATAGGTTACTGTTTATTAGGTAAGACAAAAATAGTTGTTCTTTTTTGCATCTACAAATAAATCAATCACTTTTGAATAATACTAAACGTTCGATATCAGTATTTACTCTTTTTACGGTTATCCCTTATTATTTCTGTAGTGTAATATGTATATCTAGGGATACACATATTCAATATCCCAAACATATACATACAGCAACCCGAGTATTAATACCTGAAATCTCAACCATTAACAGCTGATATTACAAGTGTTAACACCTAACGGCCAAGCTATTAATAGTAAACTTCCGTTGTCTTAATAGTAAACTTGTTCTTCTCTAACAGGAAAGTTATGCTTGACTAAGGATAATCTATAAACGCAAGTTACGTTTATAAAATTGAAAGCTTTGTTTTTATAATTGCAAGTTTCATTTATAAAAACAAAACTTGCAATTATAGTTTATGACTAATGAAAAGGAAGTTTGTTATTAAGGCAAAAGAAGTTCACTAACAGGATAAAGGAAGTTTATCTCTAATACATCAGAGCTCATTTATTAAAGGGCTAAAAACAAATTCCTTACTTGCCAACACACAAGTTCCCGCCTTCCGGAAGAGTGAAAGAGATAGTAAATCACCCCTCCGTTACTTAATATTTCTTACTTTCTTCCTCATTATCCTTACAAATCACTATCTTTGCGACCTCATAATTTGTTTTTAACGAATAAACTACGATAGTGCTAATGAAACAGTACAGAACCGTAAACAACCTTATGGGTTGGCTTACATTCATCATTGCGGCAACCGTCTACTGCCTGACAATAGAACCGACCGCAAGTTTCTGGGATTGCCCGGAGTTCATAACCACCGGCTATAAACTGGAAGTCGGTCACCCGCCCGGCGCACCTTTCTTCATGCTAGTGGCGAATCTGTTTTCTCAATTTGCTTCCGACGTAACAACTGTTGCTAAAATGGTGAATTACATGAGTGCCCTCATGAGTGGCGCCTGTATCCTGTTCCTTTTCTGGAGCATCACCCATCTGGTACGCAAACTGATTATCACTGACGAAAACAATATCACCAAAGGACAGCTTATCACAGTGATGGGTAGCGGACTGATCGGTGCACTGGTTTATACATTCAGTGACACATTCTGGTTCTCGGCCGTGGAAGGTGAAGTATATGCCTTCTCCTCCCTCTTTACCGCTGTTGTTTTCTGGTTGATTCTGAAATGGGAAGACGTAGCCGACCAGCCGCACAGCGACCGTTGGATTATCCTCATCGCCTATCTGACCGGATTGAGTATCGGTGTGCACTTATTGAACTTGCTTTGTCTGCCTGCCATCGTATTGGTATACTACTACAAAAAAACGCCGAATGCTACCGCCAAAGGTTCGTTAATAGCGCTATTAGGTTCAATGGTGCTCGTTGCAGCCGTGCTTTACGGCATCGTACCGGGTATCGTGAAAGTAGGCGGCTGGTTTGAACTGTTGTTCGTCAACGGACTCGGAATGTCATTCAATTCGGGCGTAGTGGTTTATATCATTCTGCTTGCGGCCGCTCTGATTTGGGGTGTATACGAAAGTTACACCGAAAAGAACAAAGCGCGCATGGCTATCTCCTTTATCCTGACGATCGCTTTGCTGGGTATCCCATTCTACGGACACGGAGCCAGCAGTATCATCATCGGTATTTTGGTTATTGCCGCACTGGGACTTTATCTTGCTCCGAGTGTACAGGCTAAAATCAAAGAGAGATGGCGTATCACCGCCCGCACCATGAACACAGCATTGCTGTGCACCATGATGATCGTAATCGGGTATTCTTCTTACGCACTGATCGTTATCCGTTCTACTGCCAACACTCCGATGGACCAAAACTCACCGGAGGATATATTCACCCTGGGCGAATACCTCGGCCGTGAACAATACGGAACCCGTCCGCTCTTCTACGGCCCTGCTTTCTCTTCGAAAGTGGCACTCGACGTAAAAGACGGCTATTGTATTCCGCGCCAGTCGGAAGCAGGAAGCAAGTTTGTCCGCAAGGAAAAGACTTCTCCCGACGAAAAAGACTCTTATATCGAACTTCCCGGACGTGTGGAATACGAATATGCGCAGAATATGTTTTTCCCGCGTATGTACAGCTCGTCACACGCACCACTCTACAAGCAATGGGTAGACATCAAAGGACACGACGTTCCTTACGACCAGTGCGGAGAAATGGTAATGGTGAACATACCTAACCAATGGGAAAATATCAAATTCTTCTTCTCCTACCAGTTGAACTTCATGTACTGGCGTTATTTCATGTGGAACTTTGCCGGACGGCAGAACGACATACAGGGTAGCGGAGAAATTGAACACGGCAACTGGATCACCGGTATTCCGTTTATCGACAACTTGCTGGTAGGTAATCAGGAACTGCTTCCGCAGGATCTCAAAAACAATAAAGGACACAATGTATTCTACTGTCTGCCGCTGATTCTCGGCTTAATCGGACTCTTCTGGCAAGCTTATCATAGCCAGCGGGGTATCCAGCAATTCTGGGTGGTCTTCTTCCTGTTCTTCATGACAGGTATCGCTATCGTGCTCTACCTCAACCAAACCCCTGCACAGCCCCGTGAACGAGATTACGCGTATGCCGGTTCGTTCTACGCCTTTGCCATCTGGGTAGGTATGGGAGTGGCAGGTATCATCCGTATGCTGCGAGAATACTGTAAGATGCAGGAACTTCCGGCAGCCGTATTGGCTTCAGTGCTCTGTTTGTTCGTCCCCATCCAGATGGCGGGACAGACTTGGGATGACCACGACCGTAGCGGACGCTTCGTTGCCCGCGACTTCGGACAGAACTACCTGATGACCTTACAGGAAAAAGGAAATCCGATTATCTATACCAATGGTGATAATGATACTTTCCCATTGTGGTACAACCAGGAAACAGAAGGCTTCCGTACAGATGCCCGCACCTGTAACCTAAGTTACTTGCAAACAGACTGGTATATCGACCAAATGAAACGCCCAGCCTACGATTCCCCTTCGCTTCCTATCACTTGGGACCGTGTGGAATATGTAGAAGGACAAAATGAATATATTCCTATCCGTACGGAAATGAAGGCTTTCATCGACAGCTATTTCAAACAGGCAAACGAACTGGCTGCACAGGGAGACACTACCATATTATCACTCGTTCACTCCATTTTTGGTGAGAATCCATACGAATTGAAGGAAATCATCAACCGTTGGATGCTCGGTAAGAACGACCAGTTGAAAGAGCTTCTCAAAAAGACTGGAAAAGATATCCAACTGCCGCTTATCCCTACGGACAGCATCGTAATGAAGGTGGACAAAGAAGCCGTACGCCGCTCCGGCATGAAGATACCGGAAGCTCTGGGCGACTCTATCCCCGAATACATGACAATCACCCTTAGAGACGCCAACGGCAACCCGAAACGCGCCCTCTACAAGAGTGAACTGATGATGCTCGAAATGCTTGCCAATGCCAACTGGGAACGTCCTATCTATATGGCAATCACCGTAGGAAGCGAAAACCATCTGGGCATGGGCAACCACTTTATGCAGGAAGGTCTTGCCTACCGTTTCACACCATTCGATACGGACAAACTGGACAGCAAGATAGACAGCGAAAAGATGTATGACAACCTGATGAACAAGTTCAAGTTCGGCGGTATCGACAAACCGGGTATCTATATCGACGAGAACGTGATGCGTATGTGCTACACGCACCGCCGTATCTTCACGCAACTTGTAGGCCAACTTATCAAAGAAGGCAAGAAGGATAAGGCACTCGCCGCACTCGACTACGCCGAAAAGATGATTCCGTCATACAACGTACCGTACGACTGGGCAAACGGCGCCTTCCAAATGGCAGAATCTTATTACCAGCTGGGACAGAACGAGAAAGCCAACAAGATCATCGACGAGCTTGCCAACAAATCGCTCGAATACATGATCTGGTATCTTAGCCTGAACGATAACCAGCTTGCCATCGCCGGCGAAAACTTCGTGTACAACGCCAGCTTGCTTGACGCCGAAGTCCGCTTAATGGAAAAATACAAATCAGAAGAACTCGCGAAACATTACTCCACGCAACTCGACCAACTTTATAACGAGTACGTGACAAGAATGAAAGGGAAATAAATAGTAAGTATTAAGTATCAGGTATTAAGTATTACCATAGGCTTCCGACATGTTTTCCGCATGGATAATACTTAATACTTATTACTTAATACTTGTTTAACACAGACTCTCATGTTTATAGAACAACCACCTTGGCTTTTCCGGGCGTTGTATCCACAAGCTATCTTCCGGATGGATCCGAATGAACGGGCAGTCTATCTGACTTTTGACGACGGTCCCATCCCTGAAGTAACTCCCTGGGTACTGGAAGTATTGGAAAAGCATCATATTAAAGCTACCTTCTTTATGGTAGGCGACAATATACGCAAGCACCCGGATGAATACCGGATGGTGGTAGAACACGGACACCGCATCGGTAACCATACCTTCAACCACATCCGTGGATTTGAATATTCTAATCCGGATTACCTCGCAAACGCCAGAAAGGTAGACGAAATTATCCATTCCGATCTCTTCCGTCCGCCACACGGACACATGGGGTTCCGGCAGTATTATACCTTGCGCTATCATTACCGCATTATCATGTGGGATCTCGTAACTCGTGATTATAGTAAACGGATGCGCCCGGAACAGGTATTGAACAATGTGAAGCGCTATGCACGCAACGGTTCCATCATCACTTTCCATGATTCGCTGAAGTCCTGGAATAATGGTAACCTGCAATATGCACTTCCTCGTGCCATTGAATTCCTGAAAGAGGAAGGGTATGAATTCAAGATGTTATAGAAAGTCTCCAATGAGCCAAAAAGCTCCCTGATAAGAAAATAAAAATATAAGCCGAGGTCTTGTGCCCCGGCTTTTGTAGTTTAAGGCCTGTTTCGTGCCCGAAATTGGGAGATCGCTCCTCTTTCTTATAAGATGTCAGTATAAGCGCATTTCGCCCGGCAAAGGGAAAAAAGAGGGCCAAATAACCGATATTCAAAAAGTTTCTGATTCACATTACCCTTTCCATCCGTATTTTTTTATACATTTGCAACGGTCTCTTCCGCAGAAAGCCTCCGGGTGGCGAGGGAGAGATGTTTATATTGAGAAGACGTTTACAAGCGTTTGTCATTTATGTTCAAAACTTCGCAAACTTTGACCTATCGGAATGACTAACAGCAACAAAGACGTCCTCCTGATGTGTATTTATATACATCCGTGCCTCACTTTGATAAACAAAGGGGGGCTACGGGTGTTGTACATATCGGCGTGGGCTTTCTGCGTTGTTCGTTCCCGATAATTGGCATTGCGAAGGCCTTGAACATGGAACGGACGAAGGTGAGAGATTCCCACGCCATTTCTATATATTCCTGTCAATAATAGATTGAATTGTCCGCCCAACGGGAGTCCGGGGGACACACATAAGCAGAATAGGCACATGATTCATGCAGGACAACTTATTGAACGCACGCTTCACGAACAGGGACGCACCGTCACCTGGTTCGCTACCCAACTATGCTGCACACGCCCCAATGTTTACAAGATATTCCGGAAAGAGAATATTGACATCCACCTGCTCTGGCGCATCTCCTACATCCTCGGCCATGATTTCTTCCGCGATCTGTCTGACAGTATCAACACCGGAAACTTCCCCAGTGTATCCAAATAGGATACAATTCCGTATCGTTCTTGGAACTATGCTTTCACCCGGTAGTATACTCCTTTCGCATACCTTTGCAGGCATATTAACATATAATCACAAAAGGACATGAAAACGAAAAAACTATTTCTGATTATTGCTCTGGTTGTCGGTTGTGCCGTCGGAGCCCATGCGCAAAAGACGGTCTTCAAGTTTCGTGACGCACAGGCACGTGCAGGCGATGCAGTTACTGAAGTTTGTGTCAAACCGACAGTTGTCGAGGTGAAAATACTGGAAGATAAGGGACGGATCAAGGATGAATGGACACTAAGCAAAGAGGAAGTGGAGATCGCCATGAAAGGAGAACTTGACAACATCCGTGCATGGGGGACGTATCTGTCCACCATCAAATACAACTGCGATGTCATCATGGGAGCCACTTTCAAAGTGGAAGATAATGAGAAAACAGGGGGATACACAGTCACAGTAGTAGGTTATCCCGGCATCTTCGTCAACTGGCATCCGGCCACAAAAGAGGATTATGAATGGATACGTCTGCAAAAGTTATCACCCACAGATGGAAAAAGCCAGATAGCGCCCGTCGTTAAGAATAAGAATTAATCACTAAAATATCAATAACAATGAAAAAAGTACTATCAATGGTTGCCGCACTTTTATTGTGCGTAGGAGCTCAAGCACAAATCGTATCATCCAGAAGTGCAATCGTCAAAACTGAAAAGCAAGCCAGCAGCACACAATGGTTCTTACGTGCAGGCCTGAATATCATGAACTTCTCCGGTGACGGAGCCGAAGGAGCTGATTCAAACATCGGATATAATGCTACATTTGGCTATCAGAAGCCTTTAGGCAGTACAGGAGGATACTGGGGGATGGAGTTTGGACTTGGCTCCCGTGGTTTCAAAGTGGACGACATGAAATGTATGGCTCACAACATACAATATTCTCCGTTCACATTCGGATGGAAATTTGCTGTGGCGGACAACGTCCGTATCGACCCGCATGTAGGAGTCTTCGCTAGTTACGATTACACAAGCAAAATGAAAGAAGATGGAGAAAGCATCAGTTGGGGTGATTATGCAGATTATATGGAGGTTGACTACAATCATTTTGATGCCGGTATGAATATCGGCGTAGGAGTCTGGTATGACCGTTTCAATCTGGATCTTACCTATCAACGCGGATTTATAGATGCATTCAGCGATGCCGACGGATTCAAGACCAGTAACTTTATGATTCGTCTGGGTATTGCCTTCTAAGGACAACCAAACCTCAATAAACCATATTATTTATTCAGCGTCCACGATCTTTTCTTTTCACAAAAAGGGCCGTGGATGCTGTTTTCTTAAAAAGAACGGAATATGATGACCAAACGACAATTTCTGGTAATCTTGTATCTACTGGTAGGAATTATCCCACTAACAGCACAGACTTTCACCGAACAGAAAAAGAACTATCCTGTCAGTGCAGACGGCAATAAATATGTGGTCAGCGGATTTACCCCTTTCAGCGATATGCAAGACGAAAACATCTACGCTAATGCACTGCTATGGATCGTCAAGAATGTCTGTCCACAGTTACGGGAAGGAATAGCGGAGGTCAACGTACCGGCTAAAAACTTCAGTTGCGATCTGATACTTGCCTCGCAGGCAGACTCAAATCAAAAGAATACTTACTATTGCAAAGCCCTGTTTCAAGTAAAGGACGGTAAGCTGGTTTATTATCTTTCCAATATACGGATAGAGTCATCAGCAGTGATAATGAAAAAAATCACTCCTATGGAGAAGCTACAACCGGACAAAAAAGCATCTCACAAAGAAATCATGGATGATTTCGTACAGGTTGAATCGCAAGTATTGAACAAAATGTTCGACTTCATCATAACGAACCAGCTTTCACCGATTACTCATTGGAATGAAATCAACATCAACAAGCCGGCGAAAGGCATGACGGAAGATGAATGTCTACTGGCTTTCGGCAAACCGCAGACTATTCAAGAATCAAATGGAGAAGTGCAATGGATGTATTCCAGCTCGTTCTACCTGTTCTTCAAGAACGGACATGTGGAAACTATTATCAAATAGAGTCTAAAAAACGAATCATCTCAAAATCAAACAATTAAAACAATTTATTATGAAAACAATCTGGAAAGCAACTGTTTGCATAGTTGCAGTATTACTGTCGTTCAGCATTTATTCCTGTGGCGACGACGATGACGACGCTGTCGGTTCACGCGATTTATTGTTAGGAACATGGAATGGAGTGTATTATCTTTCACAAGAATGGGAAGATGGTGAAAAGGTAAGTGACTCTAAAGAAGATTTTGTAAATGGAACCAACCGTTATTCCATAGAGTTCAAGGAAGACGGTACGTATGTAGAAAAAGATGTCTACAACTCCTCCGGAAGTACTAATTATTATCATGGTACATGGAGCTACTCCGGTAATAAGCTGACTCTCATCGACACTGAAGAGGATAATTACACAGAAGTGTGGATAGTGACCACAATGACAGAAAATGAATTAGTCTATGAACTTCGTGAAAAAGAGAAAGAAGACGGAACAACATACGAATATTACGAACAACACGCTTTTACGAGATAATTCAAAGGCGTTATAACATAAAAACTTTCTTTCTTTTTCAGGAAGATAAAATTAAGCAAAGGTTTCTTTGGTGAAAAGAAACCTTTGCTTAATCTATTGGAAAAGCAATTCAACACATCAATATGCCACTGTCAGCGGTGTGCGCAACTTCTGCGCATATTCAGCCATATATTTATTCCAGGCATCTGGAGTCTTGATAGCAGCCTTATCCCAGGCAGAACCCCAGTAATAAGTATATTCAGAACCCGGCTCATATTCGCTGATAGCTAAAACATGACCGTCGGCCCCGCCACGTTCTTTCTTTTCCTTTTCAGAAAAAAGAACCACTTTCGCTTCTTTCACCTGTGCAGGAAATGCAGCACCGACAAATATCTTACCGTTTGCACCGCTACGATCTGTTGTAGGATCCACGTAAGTGATATAGCCATTGGCAGCATCTGCCACAGTCGCACCGTCCGGTTCACGCAGAACCAGTCCGGTAGTCACCGGCATTGCTTCTTTCAGATTGGTATATGAAACAATCGTTTTGTTGAGATAAGAACCTGCATCCAGTGAGATTACACGTGTCTCCACTACATTAGAGTCTCCACGAACTACCAGCGGATTAAATTCCAGCTTCACCGTGAAACGCAGCGGGCCATTATCAAGGATTTCCTGTGTACGATAGCAGTAAGGATAGATAATAGTGTCACCCGCCATCAGAGCAGCAACACCGGCACCCAACGTAGGTCCTACGGCATAGCAATCCATGCCATATCCATGATCGATATGGTAAGAGATAGCTTTTTGTAGTTCGGAGGCAGCTTTAGGATCTGTCTTTTTCAATTCAGCTATCTTGGCACGCTTTTCAGGATTCAGTTCTTCCGCATAGAGAGATTCCAGAATTGGTTCCGTTGTGTTGTACTTCGTGAAAAGGTCGTAGCCAAAACCACGCTCTCCACGGGCTTGCAAGGCAGGACCATACGCACGGAATCCGCCAAGATCATTCTCCCAGGCAACGTCGTCCAGACGTTCGGGATAATATTTACCGCAAGCAACGACATCGAAAGGCGCCGGTGTACCCGGTTGAATAGTGTAAATAGCCGTTCCGTTCGCTTCTACCGTAGCGGGGAAAACAACCTTTTCGTCATACGTCACTTGATAAGGCACTTGCTGACCGTCAACATCAAGCACTACAATCTGCGCTGTATCTGCCAGTTTCAACTTGGCAACAACATCGCTCATCGGCACTTCAACCATCTCTCCCACCCGTTCAAGAGCCAGCGGATTGGTCACTGTGATTGTCATTGACTGTTTACTGTCGGCACAGGAAGCAAACCCTATCAAGGCTACAGCAAACAGAATTAATATCTTTTTCATAATTAGTCTACATTGAATGAATAATATATACTTTGCAAATAGAGGCTATTATATCCGCATCTGTTGGATATATAGATCCAACGCATCAGCTATATATAACCAACGTGTTGGATATATATGTTCAACACGTTGGGCATATATGTCCAATAAGTCGGTCCTATAGCTCCTGCAAAGGGAATGATAAAAAATAAGGTGACAGATGAAAAGAGGATGCTCTTTGCCATTCTATCACCTTATCGGAATCTCTTCTATCTTACATTATTTCGGCTGTTTTCCGATATAAGCAAGGATACCACCATCTACATAAAGAACGTGGCCGTTGACAGCGTTAGAAGCTTCAGAAGCAAGGAACACTGCAGGACCTGTCAGTTCTTCTGGATCCAACCAACGACCGGCAGGAGTCTTGGCGCAGATGAATGAATCGAATGGGTGACGGCTTCCGTCTGCCTGTTTCTCACGAAGAGGAGCAGTTTGCGGAGTAGCGATGTAACCCGGGCCGATACCGTTACACTGAATGTTGTATTCACCATATTCAGAGCAGATATTGCGAGTCAGCATCTTCAGTCCACCCTTAGCGGCAGCGTAAGCAGATACAGTTTCACGACCCAGTTCGGACATCATAGAGCAGATGTTGATGATCTTACCAGCACGTTTTTCCATCATAGCAGGAAGAACAGCCTTAGCAACGATGAACGGAGCATTCAAGTCGATGTCGATTACACGACGGAAATCAGCAGCATCCATCTCGTGCATAGGAACACGACGGATAATACCTGCATTATTTACAAGGATATCAATTGTACCTACTTCTTTGGCAATCGTAGCCACCATAGCCTGAACAGCCGGTTCGTCTGTCACGTCGCATACATAACCGTGAGCTTTGATACCTTTTTCTGCATAAGCTGCCATTCCTTTGTCTACCAACTCTTGATTGATGTCGTTAAAACAAACTTTAGCGCCTTGTTCTGCGAATGCAGAAGCAATAGCAAAACCGATACCATAAGAAGCACCTGTAACGAGCGCTACTTTACCTTCCAAAGAAAAATTCAAATACTGATTCATAATTCTTTTTATTATTAAATTAGGAAAACTATTGGATTTGTTATTTCAAATCTGTAATCAACGAGAAGTCCTGATCGCCATAGTCGAGGTTCTCACCACCCATTCCCCAGATAAAGGTATAGTTGTGGGTAGCAGCAGCCGAGTGGATAGACCATTCGGGCGAAAGAACAGCCTGATCGCCTTTCATCCATACGTGGCGTGTTTCGCCTACCTCACCCATAAAATGGCAGATAGCATGATCTTCGGGAATCTCGAAATAGAAGTAGGCTTCCATACGACGGCTGTGTACGTGGGCCGGCATCGTATTCCATACACTTCCCGGAGCCAGTTCCGTCATACCCATCTGCAACTGGCAGGTGGGCAACACCTGATTCACCAGCATCTTATTGATATTACGGTGGTTGGAGCCTTCCAAAGAACCCATTTCAGCTACTACGGCATCGGCTTTCGTCACCTTATGGTCGGGATAATTGCGATGTGCAGTCAGTGAGTTGAAGTAGAATTTGGCAGGATGAGCAGCGTCCTTGCTTTCGAAAGTCACTTCACGGTCGCCCGAACCCAGATAAAGAGCTTCTTTATAATCCAGTTCGAAGGTTGCGTCGCCCGCTTTCACAATACCGGGACCGCCGACATTGTAAATACCCATTTCGCGACGGGTGAGGAAGAACGGAGCTTTCAGCGGATCGATTGCTTCAAGCGTCAGCACCTCTCCTACCGGCAGCGCACCACCTACCACCATACGGTCGTACATGGAATATACCATATTTACTTCATTGGGGACAAATATCTTTTCAATTAAGAAATCTCTGCGGATTCTTGTAGTATCATAACTTTTTGCATCTTCAGGATGCGCAGCATAGCGAATTTCATAGTTCGTTTTCATACCTTATTTATTTATAGTTATTGAATAAGTTCTCTTTCTACGTGCACTTCGTTTACGTACACGATGCAAAAATAGCAAAAGAAAACGGGTTTACCTTGCAATTTTGTTCCAATTATCCACCAAAAATGTCCAGAATCTGTGCAATGTACACTTTTTTAACGAACTATAATACGATTTGGGAGAGATTTCTACCTAATACAGTTTGAACCTTCTATAATAAAATACAAGCTATTCAACGACCAACACGATAAGCATTAAAATAGTCAATATAACGAATAAAATAAGATTAATGAATTCTATATACGCTGATCCCCTATATACTTCAATTTTATAAGGATATACAAAAACGACGACTTCAGAGTCACGAAAGAAAAGCCCCGAAAGATGTCTCTTTCGGGGCTTTTCTTCGTTGGACTACCAAGATTCGAACTTGGACAAACAGAACCAAAACCTGTTGTGCTACCATTACACCATAGTCCAAACTTATGTGCTTTCTGTTAAAAAGCGGTGCAAAGATAGAGGTTTGCAAGCAAACCTCCAAATATTTCGTTCACTTTTTTACATTCTATCGAGTGAATCGTGCATTATTACTTTGCAATCAGCAAAAAATAGTTCTTTTTACCGCGCTGAACAAGCAGATATTTCTCATCGAGCAAGTCAGCAGTTGTGATTACCTGATCAAAGACCGTTAGTTTCTCTTTGTTCAACGAAACGCCACCGCCTTGAACCAACTTACGCATCTCACCTTTCGAAGCAAATACAGCCGCATTATCGACGAACAAATCTACTGCCTTCACTCCTTCTGCCAACGCATCACGGGAAATCTCAAATTGGGGTACTCCTTCAAATACAGCCAGCAATGTATCCTCGTCCAATTTGCGCAAAGCGTCGGAAGTAGCATTACCAAACAAAATATTGGATGCGTCAACCGCTGCGTTATAATCTTCTTCCGAGTGAACCATCACAGTTACTTCTTTAGCCAGACGTTTCTGAAGGAGACGCAAGTGCGGAGCAGCCTGATGTTCGGCAATCAGTGCTTCAATTTCTTCTTTTTCGATAGAAGTGAAGATTTTGATATAACGCTCGGCATCGGAGTCGCTTACATTCAGCCAGAATTGATAGAACTTGTAAGGTGAAGTATAGCGAGGGTCCAGCCAGATATTTCCGGATTCTGTTTTACCAAACTTACCGCCGTCAGCTTTTGTAATCAGCGGGCAAGTCAGTGCGAACACCTCTCCCCCATTGGTACGGCGGATCAATTCGGCACCGGTAGTAATGTTTCCCCATTGGTCGGAACCACCCATCTGAAGCTTACAGCCCTTTGTTTCATACAAATGAAGGAAGTCATATCCTTGAAGCAACTGATAAGTGAACTCGGTAAATGACAATCCATCACGCGCTTCACCATTCAGACGGCGTTTTACAGAGTCTTTTGCCATCATATAATTCACAGTAATGTGCTTACCTACTTCGCGAGCAAAATCGAGGAAAGTGAAATCTTTCATCCAGTCATAATTGTTCACCAGTTCGGCACGGTTAGGCACATCCGACTCGAAGTCGAGGAACTTGGCAAGCTGATTTTTAATACATGCCTGATTGTGACGCAATGTTTCCTCGTTCAGCAGGTTACGTTCTGCTGATTTTCCGGAAGGGTCTCCAATCATACCTGTAGCGCCACCGATCAGTGCCAACGGCTTATGACCGCAGCGTTGGAAATGACGAAGGATCATCACTCCACAAAGGTGACCAATGTGTAGCGAATCAGCAGTCGGGTCGATACCCAAATAGGCAGTCACCTGCTCTTTGCTTAACAACTCTTCTGTTCCCGGCATAATGTCCTGCAACATGCCACGCCATCTCAATTCTTCTACAAAATTCATCGTATTACTCTATTAATTAGTTGTTTTTTATTGTATTTCAATCCCATGTGCGACAAAAGTACGACTCTTTCTCGGAAGATACAACTCTTATGCCCTAAAAAAGACATTTTGGATATTTCGGCGGATCGTCTCACGCAACACTTCCACTTCTACCCCACGCACTTTGGCTGCCCGACACAGGATATCTTCAATATCAAGCGAACTGTTGTCCGTTTCCAGAAACAACCGTTCGTCGGGTACTGTCTGCATCGTTTCATCAGGATAATGTTCTCCAAAAGAGAGATAAAAGCCCTTTTTCAACAACTGCATCGCCTGCTCCGTTTTTCCACGGAAACCATGCCATATCCAAGCTTGTTGGGGACGAAATTCTTTTTTCACTGCTAACAGCTCGTCCATTGCTTTCACGCAGTGGATAATCAACGGCAAACCATACTCTTCCGACAGCCTCACCTGCGCTTTAAACACCGTTAACTGAAGTTCCATTGAAGCTACTGCCAATTTATCCAATCCCGCTTCTCCTACGGCGACAAACTGCTTTTTCCGCAACTGCTGCTTAAGATAATCCAAAAGCTGTCCGGCATTATGCTCTGTCAACTCCCAGGGATGAATGCCGACAGAATAATAATATCCCCTATCCACTTCCACATCTCCTGCGAAAGGCATATACAATGGAGAGTCCGCCAACAGCGGATAATTCACGATAGATTTTCCCAGAGAATCGGCCTCCAGTTTATGAGTATGAATATCCAAAATGTCAGTCACATTCTTTTTCATCTTCTATTTCTCATTTTAATTGCTTCAAGGTACGGGATCATAGCCGGAACCACCCCAGGGATGGCATCGCAGAATACGCCGGACAGCGAGGTAAAGCCCCTTTACAGGACCGTGTTTCTTAATTGCTTCGACAGCATAAGCCGAACAAGTTGGCGTGAATCGACAAGAGGGAGGAGTAAGAGGCGAAATACAAACCCGATAAAAGTAGATGGGAACAAGCAACAAGAAAGAGAATACTTTCCTCAAAATTCCCGTTACGAATACCCACAGGGCAGATATCCGGGAGTTACGAGGTTTCATGAGGATAGTTTTTCAGAGATGCGCGCAAGCGCTATTTTCATCTTTTCTTCCAATTCGGAAGTTGCAATAAGCTCGTCCGACAGATAGATAAAGGCAACGGCTAACCGCTGCTCCCGGCGTTGCAATTCGTCCACCAGGAGAGATTTGTTCTTCCGGTAGGCTTCGCGTATCTGACGTTTCACACGGTTGCGTTTCACCGCTCGTTTAAAACGACGTTTCGATACACTGATTAATATAGAAGCAGGAGCCTCGCCCTGCTCAACAGGCATATATACAACGCGTATCGGAAAGATGGAAAACGACTTCGAAACGCCGCCTTCAAACATCTTTCCGATCAAAATTTTACTATTCAGCCTTTCGGCTTTACACAAAGTATATATACCCACTCTGTTTATTTATTGTTTTCTCTGATAAACATATCAAGTGCGGCAGTCATTGACGGAGCCTGCACCGTAGGAGCTTCAAGGTCCAGACGGAGACCTGCGTCACGTACAGCCTGTGCGGTAGTAGAGCCGAAAGTGCCGATCTTAATCTCTCTCTGATTAAAATCAGGGAAGTTCTTCTTCAATGAAGTCACTCCGGCAGGGCTGAAGAACACTAACATGTCATAATCAAACTCCTCGTCCGGTGTAAAGTCGTTGCTCACTGTACGGTACATCACAGCTTCTGTATGCTGAATGTTATTCTTGTCGAGCAAGTTTTTCACATCGTCATTGTGTACGTCTGACATCGGAACGAGATATTTCTCCGTTTTATGCTTCACAATGGAAGGTATCAGGTCCTCAATCTTTCCGGTAGCTCCGAAGAAGATCTTACGCTTGCGGTATTGCACATATTTCTGAATATACAATGCAACAGCTTCCGTCACGCAGAAATACTTCATCGTTTCGGGAATTGTCACGCGCAATTCAGTACACAAAGTGAAAAAATGGTCAATAGCATGGCGCGAAGTGAATATTACGGCAGTGTGGTCGAGAATCGAAATTTTCTGTTGCCGAAATTCTTTCGCCGAAAGACTTTCAACCTTAATAAATGGTCGGAAATCTATTTTAACGCCATACTTTTCAGCTATGTCGTAATAGGGAGATTTCTCTGACGCAGGCTTAGGCTGCGACACTAGTACTTTTTTAATTTTCAACGTCCTAAAATTTTATTAGCAAAATATTGTTCATTTGAATCATACCTTGATAGAGTAGCAAACAAGGTACTATTTCAAGAGCGCAAAAGTACAAAATTAATAGGAAAAGCCCGCTAAATTGATGAAAAAAAAGCTTTATCCACTTATAAAACATCAATATTTTAGTGAAAATTAAAATAATAGCCCCAATTATGACCAAATTTGTGAGACTTAAATCAAAATAAACTAGAAAAAGAACGAATGGAAAGAGGGCAAATCCGACATAATATATGAGCGCAGAATAGGATTCCAGCCATATATTTGTCTTATTTTTATCAAAAAACGTCCACCCAAGAAACATGTAAATCAGCCATTTTAGTAAGAAATAAGCAAGGCAGAATCCAACGTAGATACCCAGCAAAAGGAGGGGGGATACCCGGTTCATCAAAGCAGGGCATGTATCATGAAAATAATTGAGAAATGTGATACCCGACAAGACACAAGTCTGCAACACAAGCACAAGGAGATAACGCACATCGGCTGCCGTAGAACTATCAAAAATACTCGTTCGTTCACGGTGCAATACAAAGTCTTTCACCTGTTGGGAGAGAAATTTCTTTCCGCGCGCCAAGGCTATGGAGGAAAGAAAGAAGCAAGCCAGCAAGGTCAACGCAATGGCATCGTCCGTGCGGGGAGAGTAGGAGATAGGTGTCCCCTCAAAGCCGGAATCAACTTCTTGCACAGCATGAAGATCAACCAACTGCAGACTATCAGTGTCCGCCTTTGCCGGACTAGTCTGGTCCTGCCGAAGAAGGGACAGCGTATCCGCACTTCGGGAACTTAGTGTGTCGCCTATCATATCGCTGCAAATTTACGAATGGAAATGTCCCATACAGGAATTTCATAAAGCAATTGAACCGCTTCTTCCGGCGTCTGCGCCACTTTCCATATATCGCCATGCTGCCGGCGCATAAAGTTCTCATCAATAGCTTTTTCAAGCATTTCGAGGAGTGGATCGAAGAATCCGTTTATATTGAGGATTACAATCGGATTGAGATATAATCCCAATTGTTTCCAGGTAATAATCTCCAGCAGTTCTTCAAGGGTACCGCATCCACCGGGCAAAGCAATAATACCATCGCTCAAATCTGCCATCTTCCGCTTGCGTTCGTGCATGGATTCTACTTCAATCAGTTCTGTCAATCCCGTATGATGCCAGTTTTGCTCCACCATAAAACGAGGAATCACACCTGTCACCTCACCACCATTTTTCAATACAGCATCTGCCACAGAACACATCAGGCCAATACTTCCGGCTCCATTTATCAAACGAATACGGTGTTCGGCAAGCAGATAGCCGAGAGTATCGGCTGCTTGGAAGTAAACAGCGTCTATCTTGGTACTGGAAGCACTATATACACATACGGAATTTATCTGATTCATCTTCATCACTATCCATTATTATATCGAGAAGGCAAAATTACGAAAAAATTCCGTTATTCACATTCAACTTAATCAGAGATCATTTTTATCTCTACATTTATCTATCCCTATAAAAAAAATCTTGGACTCCTTATCCAGAAGTCCAAGAACCTTTCTCACAAAGAATACATCTATCACAGATATCTCATCTACTAACAGGTGTATCAAATTGTTGCTGAATGAACTTTATTATTCGAATCATAAAATCATTCGAACACCCTACCAGTAGTATTCAGCATACAATTTAAAAAAGTGATTTTAATTCTACGTTTCAATATACCTTTATGCGCCTTTCACAAGGTTTATTAAGCCCACGGATAGAATTTACCGATCTTTCCCCTTTCGGTCATCTAATCGCCATTTCAGCAATGCGCCATATATTTCAACAGCGGGGCTTCATCAGTTAATGATTTAGGTATATCATCATTATGTTAGTTGCAAATAATATATATTTCAAAGATTTATTCTAATTCAAAATCTCCGGTAAAGGCCTCCTTTGGAAGTTGTATCTCCAAAGTATATTTACCTTTCTCCTCACCTGTAAGATCAATATAAACCTTATCTACATTTAAATCAGTAGACGTATAAACAACTTCATCTGTTTCTGCATTCTTTATGATAACAGTTACAGTAGGAACAGTAGAAAGAAGGTCTATAGACAACAATGAGTTTTCAATACAAGCAGCAGGAGTAACAGGGACAGACCGATGTTGTACCTCAGTCTTAGTTCTCAATTTAATCTGCCGTGCAGATATCATCTCATGCGCATAAGAAAACATACTCATTTGAAGCAAAATAGTCAATAACAAAAGAGGAAAAAATTTAGCTTTCATAATAATTGAGTTTAAAATTTCGCTTCAAAAATACACAGATGAAGCAAAAGAAACGATTTTTATGTGGTAACAATGGTAACACTCAGTTACCTAAAAACAAAACAGCCAAGAAACCATGTCCTATTTCACTGATTATCAACACCAAATACCCGTTCAAAAATTTGCGCATCCATTTTGTTCTTTATACGATTTTTACGTGTTTTAAGAGCATCTGATGTAGCATCCATCAACTCCATCACAACAGTTTTTGAACAACAAAGCAGTGAAAGAACACAAAAAAAGATATCATCGCCAGTTAAAGCAGGGCAGCGTTCCTTAAGATTCATCATCACATCAACAAAAGCGTTAGAAATATCAGAACGTATTTCCTTCCTCAAGCTACGCATCGCCAATAACTGTTTAGGAGTCGCTCCCTCTAACGCCTCCAATTGATCATAACAATTAGTAGTCTTAAGTACGGATATACACAATTGAATCTGTTGTTCCGTCAGATCTGACCTTTTCTTATTTATATGTTCCTTATTAGATTCAGAAACCTCCTCCTCTCTCAACAACATTGTATCTACTCGTTTTTGAGTTAATTCGTGTTGCAAATCAATATAATACTTTTTCCTTCGCCTATCATTCCACATAAACCAGAAGATACATATAACCATCAAAGAAAAAAATACAGTAACTAAACTAAAAACCAATGTTTTTGTACGCTCAGACAATAACCTTTTATGTTCCTCCAATTGATGTTTGTCCATGAGCCGATTAAGTTCCTCATTGTCAGCCATAACTTGGATAGAATCATAAAGAACCTTATATGCATCCATATTTTTCATCGCAGCTTCCCATTGACCTTTTCTCTTTGCTACTTGATACATTCCATCATAACATACAGCCCTTCCATTAATATCGAGATAATCCATATTTTTATTAAAAAAATAGCTCGCAGAATCAAGCTTATTCAAATTAAGCATAATTTCAGCTTTTAACAAATAAGCATTAGTCGCTTCATCCTGCCCCATTGCTAGAATAGCTTTTGATATATATTGATCTGCTCGGATATAATCTTTCTCTTCATTATAAACCATAGCAAAGTCATGATAAATTGCACCTATCATACTAGAATTCTGCATTGTCAATGCACAATCAAGGGCTTGTTGATAATAACATAATGCACTATCTTTCTCACTTTGCGAGAAAAATACGCCTGCGATCCCTCTTAATGGGTATACTTGTGCTCTTTCTCCTTTTAATATCTGATAAGCTGCACGATAAGCCTCCATAGCCACATTATTCAAACCATCTTTTGCATAACACTCCGCCAAGTTATCATAAATCATTGCTAAGAATTCATCCCTAACGGGCATCAGCCGAATTGCTGTCAGATACTCTTCTACAGCAAATGAAGTATACCCCATCTCCCGATAAGTAGCTCCCCAGTAATAATGAGCCTTTGCAGCACGCAGACTTTTCTTCTTATCGCCATAATAGTCAACAGCCGTTTTTATCAACGAATCATCCTCTAAAGCAATATAGTTTTTATGCCGTGCCTGGGTGAGCAGTAGCGCATAAAGCGCCCGGTCAGCACG
>OOCP01001118.1_pt1 | contig 29430 bp, 24 predicted proteins | sample 1671511 | NCBI WGS metagenome assembly OOCP01 (sample SAMN06348164, study PRJEB24527) | human gut metagenome | biome: human gut; feature: ankylosing spondylitis patient; material: feces | host: Homo sapiens | place: China | collected 2015-10 | reverse complement strand
GCTTGTTGGCAAGAAAGTAAAGAGAAGAATTTGTTTTTTTATCTACCAAAAAAACGTTTCACCTGTAAAAAAACGTCATTTTTCGGCGCTTCGCCCCCTAAGTTGTTTGACAACGCAGTCATTTTCTGCATAGAAACACCTGCTATTTTTCCTTCCCTTCTCAAAATCCAAAATTTTTCCGTTTAAATGCGTCATTTTCAATAAAACCGCACTCATTTTTTCCGCATTTTTTACACTTCGCACAAAAAAATATGTATGGATTTCTGCATATAACGTATAATTATGCAATTTAACCCTTATGTATACAGTTTTTCTGCATACAATGTGGCGTATCCCTCTGTGTTTTTCCACAAAAAAAGATACGACAGCCATCATTCCATCGTATCCCTTTGATAATTTTCACTGATACCTCATCACTGAAGTATTTATGGATAGCGGAAGGGTTCGGGAAACAAATCCGTTTCCCGAATATCATCCGCAGGCGGAATTCACTTCCGCCGAGGAAAACAGTAGGTTTCAAGGCTTTTGCCGCGGAACCTATCTGTTTATTCCTCTGCTATAACAAGTTGAAAACCTGTTTTCAACTTAATTTTCCTGCCGCCGAAAGGCAGCAAACAAATACCTTCTGCGCCCCTGCGCGGTATAATTCCTTCGCACATTCGTTGCAGGTTGTTCCCGTTGTGAAAATGTCATCCACCAAAAGCACCTGCTTCCCTGTCAGATCCTCCGTCACCGCAAAGGCATTTTTCAGGTTCTGCCGCCGCTGCTTAGAGGAATCCAGCGTACTCTGCGCCGCCGTTTCCCGCTTTCGCACCAAAATATCCCTCCGAAACGGAAGCCCTGTCCGCGCCGAAAGCTGTTCGCAGAGAATGTGAGTCTGGTTGAAGCCGCGCTTCTTTTCCTTCTTCGGGTGCAGGGGAACGGAAAGCACAAAATCCGTCTTTGCCAAGATTGCTTCATGGTATTTTTCCATGTAATCCGCCAACAGCTGCCCTAAGCCATCGCCAATTTTCTTTCCGCCGTCATATTTGAACAAATGAATTGCCCTTCGTACCGTTTCGTACGGAAAAGCGGCGCAGGCGCTTTCAAATGCAAACTCCTTCAGGCAGAAATCGCAGAATCCTGCCGTTTCCGTCACGCCGCCGCAATGTGGACAAATCCCCTTCGGCACATAAGGCAGCTGCTCCGCGCAGTCGTGACAGAGAATCCCCCTTCTCTCCTCCATGTCAAGCACCTCTGTGCAGACCGCACACCGCGGCGGAAAAATCAATTCCAGAAGCTGCTCCTTCATACGATATCACCCCCATGCATAAAATCGTACAAATTCTGAATCCGCTGTGCCAATCCCGTATATCTGTCAATCTCTCTGTCGTTACAAATCATAGCGGAAACCGTCTCCCGCAGTCCCACCAGAACCACAAGCTGTTTTGCGCGTGTCACCGCCGTATAAAGCAGGTTGCGCGTCATCAGCATCGGCGGGCCGCTGTAAACAGGCAGAATCACCACAGGATATTCGCTCCCCTGCGATTTATGAATCGTAATGGCATACGCCAGCTCCAATTCCTCCAGCTGGCTGAAGTCATAATCGACCACCTTGCCATCATCAAATGTCACCCTTAGCTGCTCCGCATAGCTGTCAATCGAAAGAATAACGCCTGCATCCCCGTTATAAACACCCAGACCCTCGTCCTCACGCTTGCCAAGGCTGTTGAACATCCGCCAGACGGTATTGTAATTATTCTTAATCTGCATCACCTTATCTCCCTCGCGGAAGGTAATCTGGCGAAACTGTACCTCTCGCTTATCGGGCGCGGCAGGGTTCAGCGTCTGCTGTAAAACTTGATTTAAATTCTGCACGCCAAGCGTCCCCTTGCGCATCGGGGTCAGAATCTGCATATCCTGCAAGCCGTCGCACCCCGTAAACTTGGGCAGCCGCTTCGTCACAAGCTCCCGAATCGTTCCGGCAACCTCGTCCGCGTATGCCCTTCGCATGAAGAAAAAGTCTGTCCCCTCCTCATTCAGCACAGGCTCCTCCCCTTGGTTAATGCGGTGTGCGTTCATGATAATTGCGCTTTCCTGCGCCTGTCGGAACACATGCTGCAAACGCACCACCTTCAGCCGTTCGCTGCGGATCATGTCCTTCAGCACATTGCCTGCCCCAACGGAGGGCAGCTGGTCAACATCCCCCACAAAAATAATGCGTGAGCCGCTTTCCACCGCACGCAGGAGTGCCTGCATCAGCACGATATCCACCATTGAGCTTTCGTCAATGATGATCACATCCGCCTCAATCGGATTCTCCTCGTTTTTGTCAAAGGTCTGCCTGCGACTATCCTCGCCGATAAAGCTGATGCCCAGAAGGCGGTGAATCGTCTGCGCCTCCATGCCCGTCGCCTCTGTCATGCGCTTCGCCGCGCGCCCTGTCGGTGCCGCAAGCACCACATCCATATCCTCTTTTTTCAGAATCCGCAAAATGGTGTTGATGGTTGTGGTTTTCCCCGTTCCCGGACCGCCTGTGATGATAAGCACGCCACAGCTTAATGCCTCTGCCACCGCCGCACGCTGCTCCTCCGCCAGCACCACGCCCGTTTCCTTCTCCACCCTTGCAATCTCCGTTGCAATAGATTCCATATTCGGCGCATCGTAGTCTGCGGAAAGCTCCAACAGCCGCTTCGCAACAGACATTTCGGCATAAAAATAATAATTCAAATACACGCAGTCCTCGCCGTTCAGCTTTTCCTGCAAAAGCTGGCTGTTTACCTGCAACTCCCGAATGGCATTTTCAATCGCAAGCGGATGCAGCTGCAATAAATCCACCGCCTGTGCAATCAGCCTTTCCTTCGGCAGATAGCAGTCGCCGTTTGCCGCCGCTGTATTCAGCACATATTTCACCGCCGCCTTCACGCGGTTGGGGTCATCCGCCGCAATGCCTGCCCCCGCCGCCATCTTATCTGCCATCTTAAACCCGATGCCCAGCACCTCATCTGCCAGACGATAGGGGTTATTCTTCACGATTTCAAAGGTGCGTGCCTTGTATTTCTTATAAATCTTCATGGCGTATGCAGGCGAAATATCGTATCCCTGCAAAAACATCATCGCTCTGCGCAGCTCATGCTGTTCGCAGAAGACCTCGGAAATCTTCTGCGCCTTATCGTAGCTGATGCCCTTGATTTCCGTCAGGAGATCAGGCTTTTCCTCAATCACATAAAACGTTGCCTCACCGAAGCGCTCCACAATCCGCTTTGCCGTTTTCGCCCCAATGCCCTTAATCATTCCGGAGGAAAGATATTTCTCCATCCCTGCCGTGGTGGTCGGCATGGATTTTTCGTAATACTGCACCTGCACCTGCCTGCCGTAAAGGGGGTGCATGGCCCAGCTTCCGTGAATTTCCAGTGCTTCGCCGCTGTGAATCTGCGGCACAACGCCCACGCAGGTCACCTCATCATCCTCTGTTGTCAGCGAAAAAACCGTATAGCCGTTGTCCTTATTCCGGTAAATGATATCCTCCACCTCGCCGGTAATTTTCAAATCCTCCATGCTTTTCCCTCCTTTCCGTTTTTTTCGTCTGCTAAGAGTATATCATAACAAATAAAAAAAGGGAACAACCGTTCCCAATTTTTATACAAAATCTCTGCAAAAAGCTTATTCTGTTTTATTTTCTTTTGGCGGCTTCAGGTCTTTTTTCCGCTTGAACAAAATCAGAACCACCACACCGACCACAAACACGCCGCCGCAGACGGCAATCGTCGGCAGGCAATCCGAAAGGCGCACGCTTTTATTATCCTGTCCGGGCATACCGGGAGGATTCTTTTCGCCGCCGCCGAAATCGGGTGGACTGCCCTGCTGTCCGGTCCGCTGTCCACTCTGCTGTCCATCTGCCTGTCCACTCTGCTGTCCACTCCGCTCAATTTCGTCCATCTGTCCACCCTGCTGTCCACCGTTTTGGTCAGGGGGTGTCGGGCGGTCATTCTGCTGTGCATTTTGCTGTGCATCCGTTGTCTGCTCCGTTCGGCTTGCCATATCGGGCATTTCGCCATTGAAATCAGACTGTTTCCCGCCACCAAAGCCGCCGCCCTGCATACTGCTTGTGTTGAAGGTTGGCTCACCGCCGTTTAGCTGATTTTCAATGCTTTCCGCCATATTCACCACATAGTAAACCAGAGAATATTGGTCGGTCGGGTCGGTGGAGCAGGCCTGCTCGAATTCCTCATAGGTGCAGAAGGCAGTCGGGTCATTCTGCACATAGGGCGCAATCAGGTCATGGATTTTCGTTACCAGCTCAGTCATGTATTCCTGCGTGAAATATTTCTCCGCAATCTCCTTCAGATAGCCCTCGTACATGGAACGATAGGTTTCATTTTCCAGAAGGGTTGTCACCAGGGGCTTCTCGCCGCTGTCCATGGAGGGCATGCCCCGCATATCGGCGTTATTGTGTGGCTGTGGCTGATTATTTGCATCCGCCTGCGCCTTGGTGTTTTCTACGGCATTGGTTACGGCATCATTATCCTGCGTATCCTTCCTCTTATCTCCGCCGCCGAAGCCGCCCATACTCTGCTTGGTTGGCTCATAAATATCCACCTCGCCGCCGCCAAAGCCGCCAAAGGCAAGGTTCATATCCCAAGGAATGATTGTGAAGCGACCGTTTTCCTCATAAAGATAAAAGTTATGCGTGGTGTTGCCCAAATAGCTGTCAAAATTCGCCAACGCCACATTTGCCGCAATATATTTCAATGCCTTTTCCACATCCAGCACCTCCTCTAAGCCTTCGCCATCCTCCAGCGCCTGCATCAGCGCAAGGATTTCCTTTCCATCGGAGCTGTTCAGATTGGTTTTCAGGTTCAGCCCTGTGTAAGCGGAGATGTCATCCCCGTTATAGACCAAATCCGCACCTGTGCCGCCCTTGCCCTCCGGCTTATACAGGTCACCCGTGACATCCGCAAAATGCGCTGCAAGAAAAACCTCATCCACCGGCTCTACTGCTAGATATAAGCCCCATTCCTCGCCGTTGACGGTAATATGGCTATACGCACATTCCGGCACATCCAATCCCATCTCGCCCATAATCTGATAGGAAATATATTCGCGCATACTGCTGTTGTCAGAATAATTGTTATTCAGGCAAAGCTTTTTCAAGCCGTAATAACTGCCGTTGTCGTCATAGTAATCAAAATCCAGCTTAAAGCTGTAACGGTCGGAATCGGAATTGGCCACAGAGGTCAAGCTGTTGTTGCCCTTCGTGCGAATTGCCACATTCCCGATAGTCTCCCCGTTAATCGTCACATTCGCCTTATGGTATTCCTCCTCCAACGGGTTTTCCAGCATATCCTGCCAGTCCGCCTCGTCAATTTCAATGTTGATTTCATTTACCGTATCATCCTGAAAGATATGCTCCGCGTAGGTATATTGGCTTTCTGCCGAATCCGCCCTGCCGACGGCGCAATACGCCGCCACGCAAAACACCACCACCAAAAGCCCGGAAAGCAAAATCATCTTATATTTTTTCAATACATGCAAAGGAGTTCCTCCTTCCATTATGCCGCATAATTCCCGTCATAGCTTACCATGACTGCGGATTCCACACCCTTCATATTGCTCAAAACATTCACAAAGGCACTATCGTTATCCTTGGGGCGAATTTCATAAATCACCTCCGAGCCTGCCCCGCCCGTCACAGTCTTTGATTTGAGCTGCATTTTCTTTACCTCGCCCCTGATATAGCCTGCCACCTTTTCCTCGGCAACGCCCTCCATCAGGCGCACAATAATCAGATAGGGGTTATCCTTCTGCTGATGGTTTGCAAAAAGAAGCAGGAAAACGCCCAAAATGGGACAGCCCAAAAGTGCCAAGGGCAGCAGGCTTGCGCCGCAGAGAATCCCCTCCGCAATCGCCCAGAACAAAAACACCAAATCCATCGGGTCCTTCACGGCTGTACGGAAGCGCACGATGGAAAGCGCACCCACCATACCCAAGGACAGCACCACATTGCTTGTCACGCCGCTGATTACCAATGTGGTTACCAATAAAATTGCCACCAAGGAAACATTAAAGCTGCGGCTGTAAAGCACACCGCTGTAGGTTTTCTGATATACATAAAAGATAAACAGCCCAATCACGAATGCTGCCCCAAGGGAAAGCGCTGTATCCAAAAGGGAAAAGCTGCTGAAGCTATCCAAAAAGCTGCTCTTAAAAACGTCGTTAAATGTCATTTTCTTCATCCTTTCTCTTATCCGTTCAGACTGCAAGCGGCAAATTTAGAAAACGCCTGCTCTCTGTTTTTTGTTGTCAAAATCGTTCTGCTTACCACATCCGGCAGAAAATCGTCATATTTTACCTCCATAATACACCTGCCGTCCCGCAGCACAGGAACCGTCGGCACATCCTTGCGGAAAAACGCCTTCACATCCTTGCAGGAGCAAATATCCCTGTCGAAGGTAATCCGCACATTCCCCGGCGCATAGGTAAACGGCTCTCTGCAATAATCCACAATCACAGAGGGGCGAAACAGCTCCAGCTTCATTTTCAAAAACAGCTCCCGCACCAAAGGTCGTTCATCCTCCTCCATCCAAGCAAGGTCACCGTCAATGATTTTCTGCACCTCCGCCGCCGTCAGCCGACATTGATACTTATGCCCGACGGCATAGCGTTTGCTTTTCTTCTCCAAACGGATAAATGCCGTATCAAAATCATAATAGCGAATCCGAAATTTATCACGGACAGCCGTCCCCGAAAGCTTTTCCTTCAGCACCTTTTCATACAGATTATCAAAATAAAGCGAGCGAATCAGATATGCTCTTGCTCCCTTCAGGTTTCTGTCTCGTTGCATAAAGGAGGAGAGCCTTCTTGCCGTTACCATGCTTTCGCCCTCTGTTACGGTATATTTCAATTCCTTTCTCCATTTTTCTTCCATAAAAATGCACCTCTCTCTCATTCGTGTTTTAGTATACGGGATAGAAATTAGGGGGTACTTAGCCCTTTGTTAAAACCCTGTAAAAGAAAGATTAGAAGACCATTAGGGCAATAAAAAAAGAGCCTGCCTTTTTAAAAAGCAGACTCTGTCCTCCCAAGTCAAAATTCGGTTTTAACTTACGGCTTCGCCGTTACACGAACCATTCCGGCTCTGCGCGTCTTTCATAAAGCTCCTCCAATTCCTCCTTATGGTAGATATAACCGGGGTCATCAAAATATCTCGCCCCAACGGGACATTTCTTCACGCAGGCACAGCATTTGATGCAGATGCCGATATATTCTCTGATATTTTCTCTGCTGATGGAGCCCATGGGGCAAACCTCCGCACAATGCCCACAGCCAACGCAGGCATCACTTACCTTCGGCTTTACCTTGCGAATATCAATATGCGCACCATGTCTGTCCTGTGGCTTGAAATAGGGACGAATGGGGTCGCACCCCTTCACAGACGCAGGAGCCGTATATTCCCAGCCGCTTGTCAGCTTTTCCGCGATTTTTGCGCCAAATTCCTGCATGCTTGCCAAATCCTTTGCATCGGGTCTGCCTGCCGCAAGGGTTTTGGAAAAGGAATGCTCGCTCACAAAAGCACCGCCTGCAACCGTCTTAAAGCCATCCTGCTCCAGAATATTTCTCAGCTCAATCAGCGCATCATCATAATTGCGGTTGCCAAAGGAAACCACAGGCACCGCATACGCACCGTTGCCCTTTACCTGCTCCGTCAGATAGGGGAGCAATACATTCGGCACACGCCCTGCAATGACAGGTGTGCCGCAAACCACCAAATCTCCCTCGCCGAAAACCGCATCCTTTTCTCTGCCCTGCGGCAATGTAAAATCATAGCTTTCCAAGGGCAAGCCCAGCTTTGCCGCCAATGCCTGCGCCGTTGTTTTCACTGCCTTTTCCGTTCCGCCTGTCGGGCTGAAATACATCGCCCATACTCTTTTCAACTCCATCTCTCATTTTCCTCCTTCACCCGAAAAACAAAATATCTCTTTTGTTCATCATACCTTAGAAATGCCCTTTTTTCAACTATATTACAGCTTTCTCCTGCCATATCCTCACTGCTATACAAAAAAATACAGATTTGATTGCTTTTTTTATTCCTCTGTGCTATGATGACAGTAAGAAAGGATTACCGCTTTTGGAAGGGCGGTCAGTCCGATATAGTTGGTTTAGACCGTCTAACTTCTGTTAGGCGGGCGTTTTCTTATCAGTTCTTATGCCAACAGCATAAGGCGATAATTCCGATGATTACTAAACTATATTGAAACAAATCAGTATATGTAACCTACGGAAGTTTGCATGCAAACCAGTGCTTCGCACTGCTGCTTGCAGTTCCGAAATATCACCCCCTTTGCAGAGAGTGACTGAACCGCCAAGCGATAATCCTCTGCTTTCAGCATAGCATAGTTTCCTTTTTTCGACAACAGCTTTACGTCCTCTGTACAAAAAAAGATGCCTTGTTCTCGCAAGACATCCTTTCTCGTTTTTTGTGATTTTCAGTGGAATTTTTCCAGAGTATCCCAGACACTCTTAACCTTTTCCACCTTCTGCGCCTTCACCATTTCACCGATGCGCGCTTCGGCATATTCCGTCTGAATCTTATCCTTATAGCCGGTTTCCGCCTTTTCCTTCACTTCTTCCTCTGTCGGAACGGTTTTCTCCAGCGTTTTAATAATGAAATATTTACTCTCGTCCATCTTGATAGGACCGACCACCTTGCCGACCTCAGGTGCTTCTGTCAGCCCGAAATTGGAAAGCATATAGCTTTGATACATCGTGGTTTCGCCGTTTTCATCGCCACTCTGCGCCTTAGGGTCAACGTCGTATTCCTTGAACAAAGATGCAAAATCCTCGCCATCCTTGGCGCGCTTTGCGACCTCATTTGCCGTTTCCTCATCATCGACCAAAATGGTTGCTACCTTCAGTTCCGTATAATCGGAGCGAATCTGATCCTTTTGCTCTGCGTAGTAATCTGCCATATCCGTTTCATCCACCGCACATTCCGATGCAATGGAATCATACACCAAGGAATACAAATAAGAGGCCTCCATCAAGGGCACAAGCTTTTCCTCATCTACCTCCATCTTCTTCAGCGCATCCGCATCCACTGTGGAGAGGAACTGCTTTGCCGCCGCTGCCGCTTCCTCCTTCTGGTCATCCGTCAGAGCAATATCATGCGCCGCGGCATATTCCTCCGCCGCAAGCACACTCTGCAATGTGCTGATGGTGCGCTCCTCCACCAGCTCATCCGCCGTCTGCCCATCAAAATCCAGATTCCAGACATCCTCTCCCGCCGCAGAAACAAAGCTCTGCGTTGTGGTATAAAGGTAAACCATATATTCATATTTCGTAATATCGTGATTGTCAATTTTCAGCACAACCGTATCCGCTGTTCCGCCGCTGCCACAGGCTGTCAGCGCAAGCATCCCTGCCAGCAGAAGCCCAAGCAGACCTTTTCTTCTCTTTTTCATTCTGCACCCTCTCTCCGTATAGATATTGGTTTTTTTATTATACAGATATTCTCTCAGTCTTTCAATGCCTCAAAGCATTTTTTAATCAGTTCGAGCGGTTTTTCTCCCTCTCCCCTTGCCGGCTTGATGGTAAGGTACGGATTTGCGCCCGCAGTAAAGAGATATTTGCCCTTTTCCTTTGCAAGCAGCTGCATCAGCTTCTGTGGGTCAATATTAGGCTGCGGCTGAAATTCCAGAAGAAGATTCCCATGCTTCTGGCTGATGGCGCGAATCCCCATCTCATGTGCCTCTGCCTTCACAAGAACCACCTCCAGCAGAAGCTGTACGCTCTTTGGCAAATCGCCATAGCGGTCTTCAAGCTCCTCCTGCATGTCGTAATATTCCTCCATAGTGCGGATGCCTGCGATTTTTTTATACAGCTCCATCCGCTGCTCCTGATTCTTAATATAAAAATCGGGGATAAAGGCACTGATGTTCAAATCGATTGAGGTTTCAAATTTTTCCTCCTTCGGTGCCTCTCCCTTGAGGCTCTGCACCTCCTCCTCCAGCAGGCGGCAATACATATCATACCCGACTGCCTCCATGTGTCCATGCTGCTCCGCACCAAGCAAATTACCTGCACCGCGGATTTCCAAATCACGCATGGCAATCTTAAAGCCCGAGCCAAACTCCGTAAATTCACGAATGGTCTGCAGGCGTTTTTCCGCCGCCTCGCGCAGCATCTTATCCCGCTTATACATCAGATACGCATACGCAATGCGATTGCTTCTGCCCACGCGTCCGCGCAGCTGATACAGCTGAGAAAGCCCCATGCGGTCGGCATCCTGAATGATGATGGTATTCGCATTGGAAATATCCATCCCCGTTTCGATAATTGTTGTGCAGACCAGAACATCAATCTCGCCGCTGATGAAATCGCCCATAATGCGTTCCAGCTCTCGCTCCGACATCTGCCCATGCGCATAGGTCACATTTGCATCCGGCACAAGCCTCTGCACCCGGAAGGCCTCCTCGCTGATGGATTCTACACGATTATAGAGATAATAAACCTGTCCGCCGCGGCTGATTTCCCTGTGAATGGCCTCACGAATAAATTCGGGGTTATTTTCCATCACATAGGTCTGAACGGGATGCCTTTCCTGCGGCGGCTCCTCCAAAAGGCTCATATCGCGAATCCCCGCAAGGCTCATGTGAAGCGTTCTGGGGATAGGGGTTGCGGAAAGCGTCAGCACATCCACGTTTTCTCTGAGTGCCTTCAGCTTTTCCTTATGCGCCACGCCGAAGCGCTGCTCCTCATCCACGATAATCAGCCCCAAATTCTTGAACTTGACATCCTTGGAGAGAATCCGATGCGTCCCAATCAAAATTTCGGAATAGCCCTTTTCGATATTCTGCAAGCTCTCCTTCTGCTGCTTCGGCGTACGGAAACGGGAGAGCAGCTCGATATGCACAGGATAGCCCGCCATTCTCTGGGTAAAGGTATTGTAATGCTGCTGCGCCAGAATGGTAGTCGGGACTAAGAATGCGACCTGCTTGCCTTCCTGTGCCGCCTTGAATGCCGCACGAATGGCAACCTCCGTCTTGCCGTAGCCAACGTCACCGCAAATCAGTCTGTCCATAACCTTGCTGCTTTCCATATCCTTTTTGACATCCTCAATGGCGTTCAGCTGGTCATCCGTTTCCTCATAGGGGAAGCTTTCCTCAAATTCCTGCTGCCAGACGGTATCCGCACCATAGACAAAGCCCTGCGCCGCCGCACGCTTTGCATAAAGCGCAACCAGATCCTCCGCCATAATCTGCACAGCCTTTCGCGCCTTCGCCTTTGCCTTTGCCCAGTCCTGTCCGCCAAGCTTATTCAGCTTGGGTGCGGCAGAGCCTGTACCGATATATTTCTGCACCATATCCATCTGGTTGACAGGTACAAAGAGACTGCCGCCATCGCGATAGGAAATCTTCATATAATCCTTCTGCACGCCCTCGACAGAGATTTTTTCCAGACCGCGAAATACACCAATCCCGTGGTTATCATGTACAACATAATCCCCGATATGCAAATCGGTAAAGCTTTCGATTGCCGCGCCGTTTTTCCTGCGCTTCTTTCGTTTTTTCTTTTCCTTGCCGCCGAATAATTCGCTGTCGCAGAATACGGCAAAATCAATATAATCATACCGAAAGCCCTTAGAAAGCGTACCGCGTGCCACCCAGACGGCACCCTTCGGCACCTCCTTTTCCAGAGAATCGATATAAACGGCTTCCAGACCCATTTCCTGCAATTCCTTTGCCATACGCTGTGCCCTTGTACCGCTGCCGGCAAGAATCAGCGTGCGGAAATGGTTCTTTTTCAGATATTCCAGCTCCTCGCAGAAAAGGTCCGCGCGCTGCTGGAAGGAAGGCGTAGAGCGCACCGAAAGATTCACCATGGTTTTCGGGTGGAAATCCACCGTCTTCTGATTCAGCCCTGCAAGCAGAAGCTCCGCAAAGTCCTCCGCCTGCCGCAAAATTTCCGTATAATCATAGAGCATATTGCTCTGCCCGGGCAATAAATAGCCCTGCGCGATACGCCCCTTCACGCTCTCGTGGTATTCCTCCGTCAGAATATCCATGTGCTCGCGGATGCGCTCAGGCTCATCGAACACAAGCAGGGTGTCCTCCCGCAAATAGGAAAGCAGGCTGACGGGATTTTCATAAAAATAATCGGCATACGCCCCGAGTGCAGGCAATGTTTTTTCCGCACGCAGGCGTTCCGCATCCTCGCCGATATGCTCCCGCAGACGCTCTGCATTTTCCGCTTCGCCCTTCTGCTCCAGATTTTTCAGTACCTTCCGATATTCCTGCTCGATGCGCTCCGCCGCAGAAACTGCCTGCTCCTCGGTATAAACCATTTCCCGCATGGGGAAGATGCTCGCCTCCTCCAGCTTTTCTACGGAGCGCTGGCTTTGCGCATCCATGCTGCGGATAGAATCAATTTCATCATCCCAGAATTCGATACGCACGGCATCCTCCGCCGTCAGCGACCAGATATCCAAAATACCGCCGCGCAGGCTGAACTGCCCGGGGCTTTCCACCAACTCCGTCCGCTCATAGCCCATGCGTACCAGCTTGCGTGTCAGCTCTGCGATTTCAACGATTTCACCGGTCCGCAGGGTCAGCCGAAAGGAGGCAAAAATTTCCTTCGGGGGATATTTATCTAGCAGCGCTTCGGCAGATGCTACAATGATGGGCGTTTCGCCCTTGAGCAGACGCTCCAATACCAGAAACCGCTGGCGGTTCATTTCCATGCTATGCACATCCGCGCTGTAGAAAAGGATATCCTTCGCAGGATAATATGCACAGTCCTTCGTAAAAAAGGTCAAATCCTCCAGAATTTCCTTCGCGCGCAGCTCACTGTAGGTCAGAAGGAAAAGCGGACGCTTTGTTTCCGCCTGCAGGCTGTACGCCAGATGATTTTTTGCCGCATCAATGACACCTGTCGCAAAAACAGGCGTATTTCCCTTTGCAATTCCTTCCAAAATCTGTTGAAAACTGCCCAATTCGGTCAGCGGTGCGGTTAAGGCTTTCATTCTTTATTCACCCCGTCAGTAGTCTTTTCCGTTTCTTTTTCAGCTTTTTCTGCCTGCTCCTGCAAGGCCTTCTGTTTTTTCATGCTTTTCGGTTTCTGGTTCACACGGTTTGCCGCCTCCGCCACGCCGCGAGAGAGAATCAGCTCCACACCCTTGACCGCCTTCTCCATGCCTTCTTCCATGGCAGGCAAATCATCGGGGTTGAATTTCGCAAGAACATAATCCGCCAAATCCCAGCCCTTTGGCTTTTCGCCAATGCCGACCTTAATGCGGTTAAACACATCCGTCCCCATTTGGTCGATGATGTTGCGGATGCCGTTATGTCCGCCATGGCTGCCCTTTTCGCGAATCCGCACACTGCCGCAGGGCAGGCTCGTATCATCGAAAATGACAACAAAGCGTTCCTGCGGAATTTTATAGAAATTCACGATTTCACGCACACTTTCGCCGCTGAGGTTCATAAAGGTCTGCGGCTTTACGAGAAGCACCCGCTTATCGCGAATCATGCCATCCCCAATCAATGCTCTGTTTTTGTATTTTTCCACCTTAATCTCATATTTTTCCGCCAGCTTATCAATTACACAGAAGCCGACATTATGCTTTGTTTCGGCGTATTCTCTGCCGGGGTTGCCAAGACCCACGATGCAGTAAAACTCCTGCCCTCTCGCTTCCTGATTTTTAAATCTGTCAAAAAGACCCATGTGCCTTTCCTCCTGTCCGTAAACACAACGAAATGCCCTAATCAAAAAATTAGAGCTGCTGTTCTAAGGTGTGTCCCAATAAGAAAACTTTCAGCATTTCAGAATGCAAGGTTTCTTATCCGGGCGCACCTTTATTCTGTTCATTTTTCAGAGTCATTATAGCATAAAAAAGCGGCGGAAAACAATAAAAAAGTGAGCACTTTTCAGTGCTCACTTTAATATTTCTATCTATGTATCAGATGAAATTATTTTACTTCGTTAACCAGTTCAGCGCCTTCCAGGAATGCCTTTGCATTATCCATTGTAATCAGAGCCATCTGTTCCAGAGCTTCTTCTGTCAGGAATGCCTGGTGACCGGAGATAACAACCTTATCGCTTGCCAGCAGTCTGGACAGAGTCTTGTCATGTTCTTTCAGGTTGCTTCTGTCTTCGAAGAAGTATTCATGTTCTTTTTCGCAAACGTCCATACCTACGCCACGGAATTTGCCGGCTTCAACTGCGTCAGCCAGAGCTTCGGAGTCAACCAGACCGCCACGAGCAACGTTGATGAAGATAACGCCGTCTTTCATCTTAGCGATAGCATCCTTGTCGATCATGTGTCTTGTTGCGGGCATCAGAGGGCAGTGGATGGAGATAACATCAGCACGAGCATACAGTTCATCCAGAGTTACATATTCCAGACCCAGATTGGGGTTAGGGAATGCATCGTAAGCCACGATATCCATGCCGAAGCCTTTCAGAATGTTAATCATGCACTGACCGATTTTACCTGTACCGATGATACCTGCTGTTTTGCCGTACAGAGCGATACCTGTCAGACCAGCGATATCGAAGTTGAATTTTGTTGTTCTTTCATAGGACAGATGAGGCTTTCTGTTAACAGCCATCAGAAGCGCTGCGCCCTGTTCTGCTACGGACTGAGGAGAGTAAGCGGGTACTCTCAGAACGGGCAGACCACATTCTTTTGCAACATCCAGATCAACGCTGTCGAAACCTGCGCAACGCAGCAGCAGAACCTTGATACCCAGATTTTTCAGTTCACGGATAACTTCTGCGGGAACTTCGTCATTAACGAAAGAGCAAGTAGCGTCATGACCTGCTGCCAGATGAGCTGTAGCGGGTGTCAGTCTTTCGTTGAAGAAAGTGATTTCATAGCCATATTTTGCTGCTACGGGTTTAAAAGCGTCTACCCAGTAAGACTTTGTGTCAAAGAATGCAATTTTCATCGATATCTTCCTCCTAAAAATTTAAAAATTTGATAAGTGGATAGTAAAATTTTATAGCAAACAGAGCCATTCCCACACTGCGAATAGGAAATATGTCTCACTCTGTTTGTTTTACTTTTAACAATATAATCTATTTTACCCTTCTTGTCAACCGAGTTTCTGTAAAATTGGCAGTTTTGCCAAACCCATTTTTCCCAAAACGCTAAAAAAACACCAGTTTCCGTCGAAGTTTGGCTACCGCTTTTTGGATATTATTTTTTTTACCCATAACTGCTAAAAATATCTCCTCTCACTGCACTATTTTTCAGTAAATAAAAAGAAAAACTCCCATTTTTGTGTTTGGGAGTTTTTTCTGTCATGATTTTGTGAATTTTTCGGCGCAATGCGAATCAGTCAAACAACTGAGAAATAGAAACGCCATTATGGATGCAGTTGATTGCATTTGCGAAAATATCTGCAACAGAAACCATTGTAATCTTGTCGATTTTCTTTTCCTCAGGCAGCTCGATGGTATCCAGAACCAACAGCTCCTTGATTGCGGATTTTTCGATTCTTTCGATAGCAGGACCGCTCAGAACGCCATGTGTACAGCAGGCATCTACCTCGATTGCACCTCTTTCAATCAGCGCATTTGCTGCATTTGTAATGGTGCCCGCGGTATCAATCATATCATCCAGCAGGATAACCTTTTTGCCCTTGATGTCACCAATGATATTCATAACCTCGCTGACATTTGCCTTCGGTCTGCGTTTATCAATAATTGCAATGGGAATATTCAGCTTTTCCGCAAATTTTCTGACTCTTGTTACGCTGCCCAAATCGGGAGAAACCGCAACAAAATCTTTTTCCAGAGAATCGCCGAATTTTTTGATGTAGAAGTCTGTCAAGAGAGGGCTGCCAACCAGATTATCTACGGGAATATCGAAGAAGCCCTGAATCTGCGCACAGTGCAGATCCATTGTCAACACACGGCTTGCGCCTGCGCTTGTCAGAATATTTGCAACCAGCTTTGCACTGATGGGATCTCTCGCTCTTGCTTTTCTGTCCTGACGAGCATATCCGTAATAGGGCATAACGGCTGTGATTCTTGCTGCGGACGCACGCTTCATTGCGTCAATCATGATAAGCAGCTCCATCAGGTTATCGTTTACGGGATAGGATGTGGACTGGATGATGAATACATCTGCGCCACGAATGGTTTCATTGATCTTTACGGAAATCTCACCGTCGCTGAACTTTTCTACTTCACAGTCGCCCAGTTTCAGACCAAGCTTATCTGCGATTGCATTTGCCAGCGTTTTGTTGGAATTGCAGGCAAAAACTTTAATGTTGCTGATGCCGGAATTAAGCATTTATCTGTCCCCCTATAAAAAATAATTTTAGGTTATATAAGCACATACAATATTATGTTACACCGAAAAACAATCAATTTCAACCGCTATTCGACAATTTTTTCAAATTATCTTTCAATTCTCTTTTTTGTCCAGCCTTCGATGACCTGCTGTCTTGCTCTGGCAACCGCCAAAACGTCCTCAGGCACATCCTTTGTGATGGTGGAGCCTGCGGCAATGTAGGAACCCTTCTTCACAGTTACAGGTGCAACCAGATTTACATTGCAGCCGACAAAAACATTATCCTCAATGGTGGTGCGGTGCTTTTTCTTGCCATCATAGTTTACCATAATGCTGCCGCAGCCGAAGTTGATTTTTTCGCCTGCATCGGTATCCCCGACATAAGAAAGGTGCGGAATTTTTGTGCCATCGCCAATGGTGGAATTTTTCACCTCAACGAAGTCGCCAACCTTCACCCTGTTGCCGATATGGCAGTTGGGGCGGATATACGCGAAAGGCCCAACGGTGGTTTCGTTGCCGATTTCGGATTCGATTGCCGTAGAGGTCTGGAATTTCACGCCATTGCCAAGCTTGGTATCTGTCAGTCTGGAATTGGGGCCGATTTCGCAGTCCTCCCCGATTTCCGTATTGCCCTCCAGCACACAGCCGGGCAAAATCACCGTATCCATACCGATTTTCACATCACTGCCGATATAGGTATTTTCGGGATCAACGAGGGTAACACCGCTTTCCATGTGCTTACGGTTGATGCGGTGCTTCATGATTTTTGCAGCTTCCGCAAGCTGTACACGGCTGTTTACACCGAAAAATTCATCGGCATCCTTTGCCACAACAGCCTCCACCTTGCCGCCTGCCTTCAAAATCAGCTCCAGACAATCTGTCAGGTAATATTCCCCCTGCGCGTTATTGTTATTCAGCTTGCCCAGAGATTCCTTCAACTCCTTGCCGTTGAAAATATAAATCCCTGTGTTGATTTCGTTAATCATTCTCTGTGTATCTGTTGCATCCTTATGCTCCACAATGCGTTCAAAACCGCCGTGGTCATCGCGCATGATGCGCCCGTAGCCGGTAGGGTCCTCTATTTTAGAGGAAACCACAGTTACGCTGTGTCCCTCTGTACGGTGTACCTCAACCAGCTTTGTCAGGGTTTCGCCTGTAATCAGCGGCGTATCCCCGTAGAGAATCAGCATATCACTGCTTTCATCAATAAAATCGCCTGCCATCATAACAGCATGCCCTGTGCCCTTCTGCTCTGCCTGCAAAGCAAAGGAGATGCCTTCCGCGCGGATGCCTGCCTTAACCTCCTCCGCCTTGTGTCCCACCACAACGCAGACCTCCTCTGCGCCACAGCTTTTTGCGGTTTCAATCACATAATCCACCATGCTCTTGTTCAAAATTTCATGGAGTACCTTAGGTTTCTTGGATTTCATACGGGAGCCTTCGCCGGCAGCCAGAATGATTGCTTTCAACTGTCTCATTTATTTTTCCTCCTACGCCAAAGGGCGAAATATTTTTCAAGATATTGTATACATACATTTTAGTATCGCATTTTTCCCTATAAAATTCAATATACTCTTTTACTAAAAAATGATTCTATGGAAATAAAAAAGGCGCAGTCGCGCAAAAATTACAGCTTGGTGAAGATAAGAAATTCGCCCGTTTAGAACTTTCTTGGCAAAACAAAAGCATTCTTCCTTACTTTTTATGCTAAAAAGTAACAAAAACTCGGGACCCGTTTCGTAATGGGTCCCGAACCCCCGCAGACGAGGAAAGGGCAACAAAGTTTCCCTTTCCAATCCCTTCCCCACAGTGCCGGAAACGGCAGAGAGAAAGGCGGCGCGGTGCGCCTGCAAAAATTTCAGCTTATCAAAAAAGGACAGCCACCTCCTGATTTTGTGACTGTCCTTCTGTTCATAAATATAGAGTTATAATTTTGTGTCCTTTTTCAGCACTGCGGGCTCCTCAGAGGAAACGCCGATGACTCTTTGTCCTGCGGAAAGGACAACCTCCTTATCGAAGATGGCATTTTCCACCACGCAGTTTTCGCCAATCTGGCAGCCCTCCATCAGGATGGAATTCCTTACAACTGCACCCTTGCCGACACGCACCCTACGGAACACAACGGAATGCTCCACCTTCCCGTCAAAAATTGCACCGCTGCCGACGATGGAATCCGTCACATCCGCACCCCTGTTGTATTTTGCAGGGGGTTCATCCTTCGGCTTTGTTTCAATATAGGGATATTCGTTGATGAAATGATCGCGGATATCCTTTTTCAGAAAATCCATGTTCGTCTCAAAATAAGCCGCAATGCCTGTGCCGATGGCATTCCAGTAGCCGTCATATTCATAGCCGTAGATTTTCAGCGTATGGATAAAGCGGATGATAATATCCTTTACCAGACTGTATCTGCCTTCGGGGATAATCTGATTCAGCAGATTGATGAGCAGCGTTCTGGAGATAACATAAATCCCCAGGGAGGCCGCATCGGATTTCGGCTGCTCCGGCTTTTCCTCGAAGCCCTCCAGCTTATTGTCCGCATCCATCTGCAAAATGCCGAATTTGGATAAATCCTTTCCCGTCATTTTCTGATAAACCACAGTAATGTCCGCATTTTTTTCCTTATGATATTCCAGCACCTTACGGTAATCCATTTTATAGATGGAATCACCGGAGGTAATCACAACGTATTCCTCATTGCTGCGCTTGAGGAAGGTCATATTCTGATAAATGGAATCCGCCGTGCCGCGGAACCATGTAGAGCCTGCATTGCTGGTATACGGCGTGAATACGAACAAGCCGCCCTGCTTTCTGCCGAAGTCCCACCATTTGGATGACATCAGATGGTCGCGCAGGGAACGAGAGTTATACTGCGTCAGCACAGCCACCTTCCCAATGCCGCTGTTGGACATATTGCTCAATGTAAAATCAATGGCACGATAGCAGCTGCCGATGGGCAATGCCGCCGCCGCTCTATGGTCGGTCAGAACGCCCAGTCTGCCGTCGTTATTGCCGCCTGCCAGAATAATACCGATTGCTTTCATCTGTTACACCTCCCGTACAACGGCCTTACCGCTTTCCAATCTGCCGTCGGGATAATCCTCAGGGAAGGTTCTGCCGTAAATCACGCAGTTTTTCCCCATCACAATCCCATCGGGAACACTGCTGTTCATTCCCAGAACGGTGATGCCTGTATTATAAATATTAGGCTTTGCCTCATTAGGAATATTTTCCCCGACACCCATCTGCACATTTTTGCCGATGCTGCATTTTTCATCAATGACGCAATGGTCAATCAAAGCATTTTCGCCGATAATCGTGTCTGCCATGATGATAGAATCCTTCACCACTGCCCCCTTTTCCACCACAACACCGGGGCCGATGATGGAGCGACAGACCGTACCGTAAATCTCACAGCCGTCAGAAAGCAGCGCTTCCTCTGTCTTTGAGCCGAGCGCCGTATACTGCGGCGGCTGATGGTCGCTGTTGGTATAAATCTTCCAGAAATCCTCGTAGAGGTTGAATTCGGGCAGGGTGCGGATTAAGTCCATATTGGACTCCCAATAGGACTGAATGGTACCGACATCCTTCCAGTATCCATCGAAGCGCCATGCATACATGGGCTGTCCCTCATCCAGCATTTTAGGGATGATGTGCTTGCCGAAATCGCTGTCCGGATGGATGGAATTATCCTCAATCAATGCATCACGCAGTCTGTCCCATGTAAATATGTAAATCCCCATGGAAGCAAGATTGCTCTTGGGGCTTTCCGGCTTTTCCTCAAATTCGTAAATCTTATCGCCGTCCTCGGTATTCATAATGCCGAAGCGGTTTGCTTCCTCCATCGGCACCTCCATAACGGCAATCGTTGCCGCTGCGTTATGCGCCTTATGGAAGGCAAGCATCTTGGAATAATCCATTTTATAAATGTGGTCACCGGAAAGAATCAGCACATATTCCGGATTATTGCTGTCGATAAAATCAATATTCTGATAAATGGCGTTTGCCGTCCCGTTGAACCATTCGCCGGAATCCCCTGTTTTCACATGCGGCGCAAGAATCGTCACACCGCCGTTTTTCTTATCCAAATCCCATGGAATCCCAATCCCGATATGCTGATTCAAGCGCAGCGGCTGATACTGTGTCAGCACGCCGACGGTATCCACGCCGGAGTTAATGCAGTTGCTCAGCGGAAAATCGATGATACGATATCTCCCACCGTAGGCAACGGCAGGCTTTGCCACCTTTCTTGTTAACACGCCCAGACGACTGCCCTGTCCACCCGCCAGAAGCATTGCTATCATTTCTTTTTTACGCATATTACCCACCCCTATCTTTTCAGGTTGTATATATGTAACAAAGTCATAGGCTCTGTTTTGATTATTATAGCATAGGAAAATAAACTTGCAAAGATTATCTACGGCATCTGTGCCGAAATTTCGCCTTATTTCGATTGGCTTTTTCTCTTTCCTTTTTTCCGATTGAGAAAATTTGCACGTTGCTCCTGCACCCGTATGGGTTTATTTCCGGCACTTTCTGTATAAAATATAGAACATAGAAAAAGAAAACGCAGAGAAAAGATTGCCTTTCCCATGCCAGTATACTATAATGAAGGTTAAACTATATGATGATTTTGTTAAATTTCAGAAAAATTTGAACCCATTTAATAGATTTTGAGGCGATAGAATATGACAACATTTCAAAAAGGACAACACATTTATTTCATCGGCATCGGCGGCATCAGCATGTCCGGTCTGGCAGAAATTCTGGCAGATAAGGGCTGTATCGTTTCCGGTACGGATATCAAGGAAACCCCTGTGACAAAGCACCTGCAGAATTTGGGGATTCATATCAACTTCGGGCACAAGGCGGAAAACATCACGGATGATGTAGATTTAGTGGTCTATACCGCGGCAATCCATCCCGATAACCCCGAATATCAGGCGGCGCAGGCAAAGCATATCCCCCTGATGGACAGAGCCAGACTGCTGGGCGAAATCATGGCGGAATATAAGGATTCCATTGCCGTTGCAGGCACACATGGCAAGACTACAACCACATCCATGGTTTCCGAAATCCTGCTTGCCGCAGGGACAGACCCCACCATTACGGTTGGCGGCATCCTGCCTACCATCAGCAGTAACCTGAAAATCGGTCACTCTCCGTATTTCGTTGCCGAGGCATGCGAATATTTCGACAGCTTTTTGCAGTTCAAGCCCTTCGTCGGCGTGATTCTGAATGTGGAAAGCGACCATCTGGATTATTTCAAAAACCTTGCGAATATCCGCCGCTCCTTCCATGCCTTTGCAGAGCGTATCCCCGCGAAGGGTGCATTGGTTATCAATCAGGCGATTGAAAACGTGGCAGAGCTGACACAGGGACTGGACTGCACCGTAGAAACCTTCGGACTGGCGGATGGCGCGGACTGGCAGGCGAAAAATATCATCCATGAGCCGGACGGCAAGAATACCTTTGATGTATATTATAAAGGCGAATTGTTCGGGAATTTCCATCTGAATGTACCCGGAGATCATAATATCGCAAATGCGCTGGCATCCATTGCAGCGGCACATTTTGTAGGTGTCTGTCCCGCGGACTGCCAAAAGGGGCTTCTGCATTTTACGGGTACAGAACGCCGTTTCCAGAAAAAAGGCGAAAAAAACGGCGTTGTTGTCATTGATGATTATGCGCACCACCCCACAGAAATCAAGGCGGCACTGGCGGCGGCAAAAAAGGTGCAGCACCGTACAACCTGGTGCGTATTCCAGCCGCACACCTATTCCAGAACAAAGTTCCTCTTTGATGCATTCGGCGAAGCATTCACCGATGCAGATGAAGTCATCATCGCGGATATCTATGCCGCAAGGGAATCCGATGACGGCACCATTTCCGCCGCCATGCTTGCAGACAGAATCGCGAAAACAGGCAAATCCGCAAGATATGTCGGAGATTTTAATGCCATCCGCTCCTATCTGGAGAAAAACTGCAAGGCAGGGGATTTACTTCTGACGGTCGGCGCAGGGGATGTGTTCAAAATCGGCGAAGCGTTTTTAGAAAATTAAGTCGAAAACATAAAAAAGCGTTCTCTTTAGGATATTCCATTCGAGAACGCTTTCTTTTTTATTCAGGGAAAATCACGGTGCTTGGTGTATCTCCGTCATTCGTTTCGTTTGTTTCCGTTACAATGGCAGGCTGCTTTGCCGCCTCCTCTGCCGCTTTTTTCTTCTCCTGATGCCCGTTAATCAGAATGAACAGTGCCAGAAACCAGCACACAATCCCGATAAACCGCACAATTTTCATGCCTTTTTTCATTGCAATCTTCCCTTCCTCGCAATTTCTTTATTTATGATATGGCTCGTTGCGCTGAATCCGCTCCGAGCGGTAAATCTGCTCCAATAAAACCACGCGCATCATCTGGTGCGGAAATGTCATTCTGGAAAAGCTGAGTGCATAATCCGCGCGCCGCATCACCGCAGGGGAAAGCCCCAGAGAGCCGCCGATGATGAACACGATATGACTCACGCCGCCAACGCTCTTTTTCGCCATGAATTCTGCCAGCTCCTCGGAGGAAAGCATCTTCCCTTCCACCGCCAGCGCCACCGCAAAGGCATCGTCCTTCACGTTTTTCAGAATCCGCTGTCCTTCCCTTTCCTTGACCTCCGCCGCCTGTGCATCGCTCATGTTTTCGGGTGCCTTTTCATCCGCCAGCTCGATAATCTCCAGCTTCATATAACGGCTCAGCCGCTTGCTGTATTCCGCGATGGCATCGCGCCAGTATTTTTCCTTCAATTTGCCTACGCAAACGACCATAACCTTCATGCCAACCCTCCGTTACAGTTCCACCTTCACGCCATTCTGAAAGCGGCTCGCCATATCCATTTTTACATGCGTGCCAACCTCAATGCGGTTGTTCCGCAGGATTTCCTCTACTGTTTCATACGCCAGATGGGGGTTATTGTTTTCCTCACTGAGGTGTCCCAAAAAAACATATTTCATCTTTCCCGTCATCACCTCTGCCAGAAGCCTTCCTGCCGTATGGTTGGAAAGATGTCCGTTTTCGCCCAGAATCCGCTGCTTCAGCGACCATGGATAACCGCCCTTTTTCAGCATTTCCACATCATGATTTGCCTCTAAAAGCAGCACATCACTGTCCTCTATGCTTTCCCGAATCGTATCCGTCACATGCCCGATATCCGTTGCCAGTGTGATTTTTTTCTCGCCCGAAAAGACGTTATAGCCGACCGGCTCTGCCGCATCATGCGGAATCCGAAACGGCTTCACGCAAAGGTCATTCACCGCGCAGACCTCATCCGCATACACAATCCGCTTGTTGCTCGGCGCAATCCGCCCAAGGCCTTCCTCCATCGCCGCCCAGGTATCCGCCGTGGCAAAAATAGGGATATCAAACCTGCGGGAAAGAATACCTGCCCCCTTGATATGGTCAACATGCTCATGGGTGATAAACAGCGCATCTATTTTGTCGCCCGTCAGCTTCAAATTTGCAAGTCCTTCCTCGATTTTCTTGCCGCTGATACCTGCATCAATCAATATTTTCGTGTAATCCGTCCCGATATAGGTGCAGTTGCCGCTGCTGCCGCTGGCGATGGTGCAAAATTCCATCCGCAAGCCGGTTCACCTCTTTTCCTTCGTGTTTTTCCATAAAATAAGCCTCGGAACTGCTCCGAGGCTCTCTTGTTCTCTTTTTACTGCTCGCCGGGGATACGGTCGATATCCGCGCCCATGGCTCTGAATTTTTCCTCAACATCCTCATAGCCTCTGTCGATATAACGCACGCCGTCAATGATGGTTTCGCCCTCTGCCGCCAGTGCCGCCAGAATCATTGCCGCGCCTGCTCTCAGGTCTGTTGCGGAAACCTCCGCGCCGCTGAAATGCTTAATGCCGTGGATGGTTGCCACTCTGCCGTTAATTTCCACATCTGCGCCCAGCTTACGCAGCTCACCCATGTACTGATATCTGTTTTCCCAGACATTTTCCGTCAGCACGCTTGTCCCGTTGCAGACCGCAAGAAGCGTCGCAATCTGAGGCTGTAAATCCGTCGGGAAGCCGGGGTAGCTCATGGTCTTTACGTTTACCGCACGCAAGGGCTCATCCGCCATCACGCGAATGGAATCCTCCCATTCCGCCACCTTCACATTCATTTCCTCCAGCTTTGCTGTCAGGGAATCCATGTGCTTGGGAATGATATTCTTCACCAGCACATCGCCGCCCGTAATCGCCGCCGCAATCATGTAGGTGCCTGCCTCAATCTGGTCGGGAATGATGGTATACTGCGCGCCCTTCAGTTCGGGAACGCCCTTAATACGAATCACATCTGTCCCTGCGCCCTTGATATTTGCCCCCATCATGTTCAGATAGTTTGCAGTATCTACCACATGCGGCTCCTTTGCCGCGTTTTCAATCGTTGTGGTGCCCTCCGCCATGGTTGCCGCAAGCATGACATTGATGGTCGCGCCAACGCTCACCTGATCCATGTAGATGGAAGTACCAATCAGCTTTTCGGCATAAGCCTTCACCATGCCGTCCTCCTCAATGACGGTTGCACCAAGCGCACGGAAGCCCTTCAGGTGCAGGTCAATGGGGCGTTTGCCAAAATTGCAGCCGCCGGGCATTGCCACCTCTGCCTTTTTATAGCGTGCCAAAAGCGCACCGATGAGATAATAGGATGCGCGCATTTTCTGCACGCCCTCAAAGGTCGCCTGATAGCTGACACCCTCGTTACAGTCAATTTCCAAAGTATGTTTATCTAAAAATCTGCATTTACCGCCCATTTCCTGAATGGTATGACAGATATTTCTAACGTCCTCAATACTGGGAAGATTCTCCAGTACACTCACTCCGGTTGCCATTACCGCCGCCGGAATAACAGCCACCGCCGCGTTTTTCGCACCGCTGATGGTAACCTCTCCGGTCAATCTTTTTCGGCCCCTTACAACTAATTTATCCATAAAAACATTCATCCTTCCAATCAATTCCAAAGGACAATCTATATCTCTGAACAGGCGAAAAAGCCGCCGTTCCCCAAAAAGTAGTCGTTTTTCTCTATATTTCGCCCTATAACATTAGAATTATATCACGAAAACGTTGCAGTGGAAAGTGTTTTTTTTCGAGGGCTGTATTTTTCGCCCCACTTCTTCCCCGAAAGCAGAAAACAGCGTCCATCCTTGCGGATGAACGCCATTTTGATTGTTTTCAGCTAAGATTTTCGGAAAAATTTATTTTACCGCCTGAATTGTTACAGTCTTTGTTGCATCGTCCCATGTGGTCACTGCGCCCAGCTCATCCGCTACAAAGCGAACGGGTACAAAGGTGCGGCCGCCGATGATAACAGGAGCAACGCCGTATTTTTCCAGAGCTTTGCCGATAGTCATTTTGATTTCCTTGCCGTTAACAGTCAGAGTAACCTCTTTTGCGGCTTCGTTCCAAGCAACCTGACCGCCCAGTGCTTCTGTGATGACTCTGATGGGAACCAGAGTTCTGTCGTTGCGGATTACGGGTGCAACATCGTTGATGATTGCCTGATCGTCCACAATCACTGCTGTGCTGCCAATCTGCAGAAGGATTGTCTTTGTTGCTGCTGCGGGCTTGTCTGTGTTGGCTGCGCCCTCTGCCTGCTTGAAGGTTGTATCAACGGTTACGCCGCCCTTCGGCATGGTGAAGGAATATGTGCCGTCCTTTTCTGCTTTCAGCTTAACTTCCTTGCCGTCCTTGTCCTTTGCGGTAATCTTATCCAGTGCATAGCCCTCGTCAGCCTTGGGTGTCAGAATAACCTTGTCACCTGTTTCTGCCTTTGCCGCGCTTGCGGTTACAGCACCGTTTTTGCTGTCAGAGATGGTTGCACCGTATTTTGTAACACTGCTGCCGCCACCACCGCCGGAGGAGGAGCTGGAAGAAGATTTCTTGAATACTGTTACGGTGCAGCTTGCTGTCAGTGTGTTAGAAGGTGTATTGTCACCGTCTGTATCTGTGCCGTCACCTGTTGCTGTATCACCTTCTGCCTGAGTTGCAGGCGCATCTGTTGTATCAGGCGTTTCTGTTGTATCAGGCGTTTCTATTACACCGCCCAATGTTGCTGTGATGGTTGCACTACCATAGTCTACACCTGTAACAACGCCATCTTTTACAGTTGCTACTGCTTCTTTATCACTTGCCCATGTTATAGGGTCTGCTACATCGTATGTTTTGCCGTTTGCTTCTACGATTGCTTTCAGTGTGTCTGTGTAACCTCTGCGGATTCTTGTGCTTGTTTTGTCCAGAGCAATCTTGTCCGTTACAACGTATTTGTCACCTTTAACCTGAATTGCTTTATAGCCGTCTGCTACATAAGCATTGGCAGGCTTATCGGAGAAAGTGCCGCCGGAGATAGAGATTGTAGCATTAGAGTTTGTACCTTTAACAATTGCACCTTTAGCACCACTAAAGCAACCACCAGAAATATTCACAATAGCAGGCTGACTGCTGACATCAGCAATCGCATAATCCGCACCTTCAAAGATACCGCCGGTTACAGTCAATGTACCAAGGTCAATATTATCACCACAACCACAGTTATAAACACCGTAGGTTTCTTTTCCTGTACTGCTTGCATCACTTGCAGCTTTGTAGGTACCACCGTTGATTGTTGCAATATTATGATTCTGAACAGTTGCCTGATAGAAATTCTTGAATGTACCGTTGTTAATAGTCAACTCTGCACGGTCATCATTTTTAATCGTATTCAGACCTCCCGAGAAGGTACCATTATTGATAGTCAACGTAGGTTTTTCCTCTCCCTTGTCGTTATCGTATGTAGTACCATTGTAGTAACCATTCGCAACAAGGCTGGAGAATCTGCCCAACTCGCCATTTCCCTTCGCTGTCAGCACGTTTACACCTTCGTTAATGGTCATATTACCAACATTCTTGATGGTATAATAGGAGTTACCGCCAGAAGAACTATCACTTCGACCATTTTCTTGGGTACGATCAAAAGTACCTCCGTTTAAAGTAACCGTCCCCTTATTATAGAGAGCTGCTTTCCCGTGAGTAATATTATCAACTGTACCTTCACCCTTAATAGTCAAGGTGCCGTTATTCATAATTGTGTGCCCAACACTGTTTGTAATCTTCTTACCATTCAGGTCGATTGTAATATTTGCCTTTTCAGGTACTACAACATCCCCTGTGATATCAGCAGCAAGTTTAATAGTAGTTTCTGTTTCCCCTGCGGCAGTAATTGCGGCATTTAACTCATCAATAGTCTTAACACCTTCGTTTTCGGCAGGTGTATCAGGTGCTGTTGTGCTACCGCCTTCTGTGCCGCCATTTTCACTGCCAGTTTCACCTGTACTGCCAGTTTCACCACTGCCGCTTTCGCCTGTCTCTGCACCGCTTTCTGTACCTGTTGTTGCATCATCTGCCAATGCTGTCACAGGTGCAGTTGCAGTTGCCATGCTCATTGCCATGAAAATCGCAAGATATTTTTTCTTTTTCATTTTTCCTTCAACCTTTCTTTATTTTTCCGTTCCTTTGAAAACCACTTTTTTCTATTTCAAACAGCCTTCTTCCTCGCTGCATCTCCCCCCTTCGCCTCTCCGCTTCTTATATTCGCACATCCTCCTTTGAGAAAAATGTGAAAGATGCCTTCCTTCCGTTGCTTCAATCGGGCTTTTCCTCCCGCAGGCACCGCTTCTGTCGGCTCAGCGTCTCCGGCGACATATCTAAAAATGAAGCTAAAAAACGGTCGCTGACCACATCCTCCAGCCCCGCATATTCCTTTAAAAAGAAAAGATACCGCTCCTTCGCCGCCATCTGATACCGCGCACTTTTGAGCGCCCATTGCTTGTGGTACGCCTGCATCAGCCATTCAAAAAGGATTGTTTGAAATTCCGGATAGGTTCTAAACAGCGTGATTACATCCATATTGGCAATCACAAAAGCATCTACATTCGACATCGCAACCACAGAGGTCAGCGCTTTTCTCTGCCAGTTCATAAACGGCGTAATCATCTCGCCGGATACAAAAGAAAAATCATCTGAAATCTGCTTTCCGCCCTTCGCGTAGAGAAATGCACCCGTCACGCCTTCCATCAGGAAGCAGCAGGTATCCACCGTTTCCCCTTGACTGTACAGTGTCCGTCCCTTCGGGCAGTGCCTGATGCTGGAAATACCAATAACTTCTTCGATTACATCTTTATTATGGATGTCCAGAACATCCACCAGAAACCGTCTCATTCTGTCTTTCATACACATACGATATCCCCAAACCTCTAAGCCTTGTCTTTCTGCCAATACATCTTCTTCCTTGTTTTATAAGGTTCATCATGCTTCATGAGTTTTTGCTGTTTCCTACAACATAACATAAAAATCAAACCCTTTCATTGACCTATGTCAATATCCTAGCATTTTTAAGAGCAATTTTCAAATATTTTCAAGAAAAATGAAAATTTTTTGATACATTTGTTTTCTTCTTCTATTTTCTATCTGTTTATTAGGTACAAACCGATATCTAGTCAAAAATAACTGATTATATAGAATATTTCAAGTTTTTTATTAGATATAATATGACACATGGAGGTGATACAAGCATGTGTAAAGAGGCATTTTCCAAAAGATTGGTACAGCTGCGTATGGCAAAGGGCGTTTCCGCAAGGGATATGAGTCTTTCCCTCGGGCAGAACCCCGGCTACATCAACAGCATTGAAAACAATAAGACATTCCCTTCCATGTCCAATTTTTTTGAAATCTGTGACTATCTGAATATCACCCCAATGGAATTTTTCGATCTGGAGTCGGCGCATCCCGAAAAAATCCGCACCCTCACAGAGCAGCTCAAACGCCTTGATGCTGCCCAGCTTGATAGTATCCTTCGTATTGTAAATGGGCTGGTCTCCAATCATCCCTATTGATTTTTTCCAATTCATAAATCTGTAAAAACCCGTCTGTCGCAGGACATAAAAAAAGATACAAGATTTTCTCTTGTATCTCTCTTTTTGATTGCGGAGACAGGATTTGAACCTGCGACCTCCGGGTTATGAGCCCGACGAGCTACCGGACTGCTCTACTCCGCGGCAGTATAAAATGGGCGGAGAAGGATTCGAACCTTCGAAGCTATCGCAACAGATTTACAGTCTGCCCCCTTTGGCCGCTCGGGA
>OOCP01001114.1_pt1 | contig 29474 bp, 46 predicted proteins | sample 1671511 | NCBI WGS metagenome assembly OOCP01 (sample SAMN06348164, study PRJEB24527) | human gut metagenome | biome: human gut; feature: ankylosing spondylitis patient; material: feces | host: Homo sapiens | place: China | collected 2015-10 | reverse complement strand
TTCATCAACAAAATAATTATAAAAATCTGATATTGTTACAATTAAATTCCTGATATCTGTCAATTCATCTATTCTTTTAAAATTATTCTTTAATAAAATATTTTTCAACTTCTTTCTGCATGCATCAACATTTGTAAAATTATGTTTTGAAAAATTAGCACAAATATATATAACATCACTTCTTTTTATTTTGAGATCAACTTCCAAGTCAAATGAAGCAAAATAAAAATCTTCATATATAACTTCTTCATGATACCACTCTTTTAATAGGTTCAATGAAACACACAAGTTTTCCAATTTGCAATTACATAATTTACTATCAATACCCATTTCAAGAAGCAAATCAAAACACGATTTTCTATTACGATTGCTATTCAAAATATTCCCGGCAGCGGAAAAGAAATCAATGGTGTGAGCAAAAAAATATTTAAGACTTTCCATATTTTGGGGCAATATTGTTCCCACACCATTGTTGATTGTTATGCATAAAGTAGAATGATTAACAATTCTATCAAAAATCTGAGTAGAAGCTAATAACAAACAAATTTCTTTTTCAATGTCATTAAACTCAAAATTTTGTTCCATCAAGCACCTCCAAATCCATAATTTCTTTTTATTATAACATGGAACAATATTACAGAATCATCTTCATATTTTAACTGTTATTCCAGCCATCACATTACCTTGACGCCCTGCTATCCACCCACCAATGTTATTTTTAACAGGAAAACCAATCATACCAACAGCACCTTCTTTAGAAGCACCTATGCCAATTTCCCAGTGCTTAGTCTTATCAATCACAGGTACTGTTATATTTAAGTCTGATCGGCTTGTTTGGTTTAACTGTAACTTATATTTATCAAAAACATACTTTTCATCATCAGCCTTTTTTATTTCAAAATCTTTGCCATTTACTTTCACTGCCAGCTCCTGCTTGCCAACATTTACATCAACATCTGTTTTTTCTGTGCTGCCATCCTTGTAGATATACTTAGGTACATAAACAATTTCTGTTTTAGTATCAGTTTTATATTTTACTTCTGTTTTTATCTCCGGCTCTGCAACCGGGCAGATGTGCAACCATGCACGTGCATACCAGCCGAGGAAAAAAGCAGCCACACATAACACTACTGTAATAATTTTATATTTATTTTCCACAAACATACCTCCATAAAAGTAAAAGGGCATCGTTAAGATGCCCTTTATCAACTTTTATAACAAATAATTGCCATCAAAAAGCTTACCATTTATATCGTAGCTATCAGTAAACTGCCACATTGTAGCGTTAGGCCAATCACAGCGGCCACCCCATTGCGCTACCCAATAAGGCACATAATCCGCCAGCTGATCTGTATAAATTTTATTTTCCAGCCAATCTAAATTAGCATAAATACCACAGCTATATCCAGCTTCATTGCAGGTAACAATAAAAGCACTGCACATATTTGTGATAGTTTGATTCGTAGGCATACCATTTCCAGACTTATAACCGTCTGCGTCTTCCATATCAAACCATAAACCCATTTCAATCTTATCTTTTGTCAGCCCCGCATCTTTTAAAACAGATATCATATATCTAGCTTCTGATCTTGCCGCTGCTTCATCCAAAGCGTAGCTATAATAATATACGCCAATTTTTAGGCCGGCTGCCAACGCACCATTTACATTTTCATAAAAATTAGTATCCAAATGCCTGTTTCCAAAACCAAGCCGAATAATGGCAAAATCCATACCAGCAGCTTTTACTGCATTCCAATCTACATAACCATTGTTTTCAGATACATCAATGCCTTTTAACATTTTTATAACCGTCCTTTCAGTTTTCCGATAAGCTTATCCAAAACATCAACACCTGCATCACTTAAATTTTCAATTACCGATAATACTTCAGTAACTACCATATAACCAATAACAAGGCTTACCATCCATGTAGGCGTATTCAATATGTGCATCATTAAATCTCCAACGCCAGCAACAAAAGCACATATAACATAAATTGCAATCTTTCCCAATCCACGTTCTTTCATTGTACTGCTATTTATTCTCCCTGCTTTTCGTGCAGTTTTGGTGCCTTTTATACATGCAAGAATAGAAGGATTTTCAACACCTTTTTCTTTTAAAAATTCATAACTTATAGCAACCCATTTAGTTATACAATCAACAAAAACCAAAAGAATAAATCCCATAAACAAAATAAAATGTTTGTGCAAAAACAATGTTAAAACTGCTGCCATTAAAATTTTAAAGCTAAATAATTCAAAAATTTTATTACCAGCATGTGTCATAGCATTAAACACAGTTTGTAAATCCATTATTCAGCCTCCTATCGGAAAAACTTCTTCCAGCTTTTCTTTTCCTTCTACTTCAGTAACAGCAAGCAGCTTTGCTTTTATATCTTCATACCAAGCATAAGCTGCCAGTTGACTGCTGCGAACAGTATCATATGCCTTTTTCATCCCTTCATAATCTAACTTAACAATGCCTTTTTTATCTTTGTCTAACCAAACCTTATAGCCTGTTTCTCCATCTTGCTTGACCATAAGCGGCGTATATGCAGCCATAAAGTTAGTTATATCTTCAGGCGCACAATCAAAGCCATAAGTAACACCAGCAATTTCAATCCAACGCACTTCATCACGACGATTAGCAAATTCAGCTCCCGCTGCGTTTATGTATCTGTTTTTAGCATAATCAAACGGCTCAACATCTGTGTATTGCTCCCACAGTCGATTCCACGGATAGAAAAGACGTTCATTATTTTCTACTGGATATTCTGCATTTACAATATTTATAATTTTATTATTTTCATCAAGAATACAAATCATTAAAGCACCCCCAATTCTTTTATAAAAACAATTCCTGCCCCTCCAGCAGCACCAGCTCCTGCGCCATAACCAGCACTACCGCCGCTACCACCATTAGCAGTTACAACACCTGAATTTTTAATAGAACAAGAAATAATAATAACGGCGCCACCACCACCGCCGCCACCGCCGCCACCAGGATACGTTACACCTGCTGATACACCAGCAGACCCGTTATATCCATTTGCCGCTATAGTACCTGTTATAATTGTTTCGCTAGCTATAATCTGGATGCTTCCACCACCTCTTCCTCCATTTCCACCAGCCCCTGCGTATTCGCTACCATTTCCACCAGCTCCACCACCGCCACCAGCTCCACCGTAATATGTTAAATCTTGTGTTGAATCTAATGCACTTAAAAATGCACCGCCGGCACCACCACCATACCCTCTGTATCCACTACCGCCGGCGCCACCATTAGAACTAGTTCCTATCGTTCCATTACCGCCGCCACCACCATTAGAAGAAGCACCACTACCACCACTATTTACACCTGACACCTCCCGAATAATGCCATTATTCACAAACATCCCTTGACATTTGATTCTAACAAATCTATTAACACTTATCGTCACACCAGCAGGAATAAACACGCTCCTATACTGTTTTAGCCCGCTAATCGTTGTATTGCCAGTAGGTCTAAAATCGCCGTCACTGCCATCACCACGATCAAGCCACCATGCCGGAAAGCGATTATTTTTCACGCCTGCAAGTGTTCCCATTCCGGTGTAGCTTACCTGAATGCTTTTGCCTGCATCTGCGCTGGAAAACTCAATTAAGCCGGTGTTCCAATCTTCATCACCATCGGCATTAGTAGAATAGTCTGGCCGGAATTCGCCCGCTCCCGGTGTTGCCGCAACTTCAGTCAAAACCGTTGTTGTCGGCGCACCTGTTGTTTCATCCACATAAACAACCTTCATATTGCTAGGGTCTTTCTTCTGCGGGACTTCATTTAGCCGCACTACAAACGGACTAACAGCCGGAATTATATGCATTTCTGTAAAATCTACATAGTTCGTAGTCCCTCCATCACCAATAAAAGGATTTATACGCATATTACTTGGATCTGCCATATCATCACATCCTTTTCATATTATTTGACAAGCTGCGTATTAGCAGCCTGCTGTAAAAGTTCATTATTGCGGGCATTACGCTCAATATCCAGCAAATACTTTGCCGTAGGCGGATACGGAGGTTCGCCCAACTCCATAGCAAAATCAATACCCTTTTCACCGCTGATCGTATATTTTAACTTGGTTATTGGATACTTACGTTCTTTTCCTTCCTTGTCAGTTATAAGTGCCTGCCCATCTGTAGATAAACGCCGTACCCAAAAAACACCATCCGGCTTAGGATATTTCAGCTTAACACCTGTTGCTTTAGCAGAAAGAACAGGATTCTTGTATTTTGCCAATTCAGACTGTCCCCAGCGCTCAGCGTCAGCAGCAGTATAAGCGGTTGGCAGCGTCCAAACTTCTTCAGATACGCCGTATAAGTCTTGGCTTTCTTTATCCTCTACAGTAGCCAACCAGCTCTCACCCTCACCGTCAATGGCCGCGCCTTTGATGCGCGCATAATTTACGATCTTATCAATACTTTGTGTCGGTTCAAATCCGTCAATATGCTGTCCTACCCAAAAGCGCGCTTCTTCATTGATCTCATCAACACGCGGCCTGAAGAAAAATTCCCGGTATTCATCAACGCCATAAACAAAATCTGTCGCAAACTCTGAAAGCTGTTCCAGCGCTTCCTTAGCGCTCACACCGTCAAAAACGATTTTCTTAATATCATAGTCAACGTCGTATATTTTATTATCGTTGTAAACAATACCGGTCTTAGCTTCAACCTGTCGACAAATATTACGCACAATATCTGCGATCTCCTGATTTTCATAAGTGCCAAAAATAAGCACCTTTTCCAGCTTATCAAAATAGCCATAACAGGTTATTTTATAGTCTGTTCCAGTACCGCCGCTGTCAGGACGCGTTAAAACATGCCCGCTGTACCACGGCCGCTTATCTGCAAACAAATAAATATCAATCCGCTGTCCGTAACTTATTTCTGCAAAGCTTGGAAACTGTTTGAAATTAAGCGTTGCACTGCCGCAGCCTGTTTTAATATTTTCAAACTCGATTTTATTAAACGGATTATTTTCAGTATCCCTTGAAAAAATCGACGTTTTCGTACCATCCTTGTTATAAAAGATAACCTGAACGTAATCAGGTATATATTTTACTTCCGAAGGATCAGGCCCTGGCCCTGGCCCGCTTTGCTTTTTTACAGATGCCGCCCAAATATAACGTCCAAAAAGTTTATTGCCAAAACGCAGATTCATGCCAGCCACCTGTTACGCCAGCGGATTTTTACTGTACCGGCAGCGCCGTTAAACAAATAAGTATTTTCACCCGCTCTGGCGGTCAGAAACTGGCCGCTGAAAGCGTTAATAGCATTATATGTCCCACGTCGTACCGTTCCGGCTTTAGTATCAACAATAAGCGTTGCCGGTTTAGTCAAAAGCGTATCCGCTACGCGCATACTATACCCGCTTTCAACATGTGTTATAGTTACGTCATTCATCGTTGTAAGCGGTATTAATTCAATGTTCAGCGGCGTTTCAACGCTACCGCCATTGCTGATAACAATTTGGGCATCTTTAGCAGCTGTTGCAAATTCTGTAACCAGTTCAGATTCAGCGCTGTCATAGCGGAACGGGTCAGATAAAAGCAGCGTTATATCAACTTCACCTTTAGTCCCTTTGAAGCTGTCCACCCATTTTTCTTTAGTGCTGGCCATGCAGGCAATATTATAATACCCACGCCCGCTGCCTGATTGCAGCTGATAATCACGCTGATACATCAGCTGATACAGATCGTTAAGCTTGGCATCGTGTTCAGCTGGCGTACTGCCTTCAATAACAAAGCCTAAAGTAATTTTTTTACCGTCAATAAATCCATCGCCTGAAATAGTGCTGCCGTGACTGTAGCCGCGCTTTTCGCTTTTAGCGCGCACAGTAATATCAGCAGCACCGTCAAAGCTGTAGGCATATGGCAGGGCAGTTCCATTGATAATAAGCTGTTCTGTAGGCTTTACCTGCTTACGTACAGGAAAATATTCACGTCTTATGATCGTCACTTTATCACCCCCGCACACCCATAGCCAAAGAATATTGAATGTCCTCCATAAAGGTATCGTAATCAGCACCGGTATTAATATCACCATAATTAATTATTTCAACATTAGCACCATCACCTGAAGAAGCTCCAAAGTCCACACCATCAAACAAAAAGCTGGTGATCTTTTGCAATACGCTGCTGCGCAGAGGCAGTACCGCTTCAGGATAAGATTTTTCACCAATCAGCGCATGAGTAGGCGCAGTAACAACGCCACCGGCAGCAAAGTTCTTTGTACCAAGTCCATTTGCACCAAAATCAAACTTACTCATTTCCTGAATTCCGCCGCCAAAACTTGTAAGAGTTTTGCTTGCTGTTCCAATACCAGCGGCAGCACTCAACCCGGATGTTAAAAGACCCGTAGCAATTCCAGACGCGCCCGGTTCAACAACCAGTTTCAGCCACGCCGCAGGCGCAAGTGATGTCGCCATTGCAGCCCCCTGTGCTGCTACAGCAGCAGTTTCCTGTCCCATCATCATCTTGCTAAGGGCAGCTGCAGCTACTCTTTGTGCCTGCCATTGAAGAAACATTTTTACAATTTCTTTGCCCAAATTCTGCAAAGTTTTTCCAAAATTCTGCCCATCAACAATAGCATTAGCAAATCCTTGTGCCAGCCCTTCCTTTAAAGTGTTAGCTGCTTCCAGTGCAAAACTTGCATATGACTGTTCAGCTTCAAGCCGCCAGTCATAATACTGCTGCATCAATTCCTGCTTTTCAGCCTGATTTTGTAAAAAGGCAGCTTTTTCTTCATCCAAATAAGCAATATACCGTTCCAGTTCGCCCTGCTTTTGCATTTCATCCAAATCAGCCTTAAAAGCCTGCAGCAACGTAGCCTGTGACATCAGCTGTTCATTCATGTCTTTGTTGATCTGAATTTGGGATGCTGCAGCTTCCTGCTCTGCAGTAACCTGCGCAGCCTTTCTTTGTTCAAGCATTGCTAACGCATTGGCGATAACAGTATCATCACCGGTTTTCATGGCACGTTCATATAACTGCTGAGCTTCAGTTGCGGCATTAGCAAATTTATTTTTCCATTCATCAACGGCAGCTATACGCTGATCCCGTTCTTTTACAATATTGGCATATACCTGATCGAATTCACTTAACCCGCCAATTTTAATATCCATCGTGAAGTTATTAAAATCACGCTGCATATCCAAAGTTTTCTCTTTGGCAGTATTAAGCTGCTCATTGATCCTGTCTATTTCCCGGCTGATTTTATCTATACCGGAATTTTTGCCACTTTTTTTACTGCCGCCTGCCGCTGTTGTTGAACCGCTCGTCAAGCCTAACGCATCAGGTGAAGCAATCTTAATGCCCGAACTTTGTTCAGTAGGTGCATTGATTGACGAAACACGAAACTCTTGCTTAACTTTATTACTGTCCGCCAGCTGCTGATTAGCTTTTGCAGCTTCGATAGTAGCCTGTGCCGCTTTTTGTGTATTAGCCGCCCATTCTTTTGCCTGCACTGCCAAATCACTGCTGACATTGACAATAGAAAACAATTTGTCCAAAGCATTCGCTGCAAACATTACAGCCCCGGCAAAAGCGTTCTGTATTTCTGCTGTTGCTCCATCAACGGCAATAACCATAGTGTCGCAAAAATATTCCCATTGAATTACAAGCCAATCCCAATTTTCAAATATGGCATAAGCTACCCCTCCTATAACTGCACCCGCAGCAATAAACGGTGCAGAAATTATGCCAACACCTACACCCAGTGTATATAAAGTGCCAACAAGCGCAACTATAGCCGGTATAGCCACACCCATTATCGCACCGGCAATAACAGCCATAGAACCAGTAAACCATACAGGCAAATCACGGATAGCATTAGAAAGCCCCATAGTTTTAACTTTATCCGCAAACTCACCAATAGCGTCCTGCGCGCCTTTCAAAGCAGTTTTAATATCAAATGCCTCAATCAGTTCATCACCAATAACAACCATAGTTTGGCTAACACTATCCTGAATATTGCTCATAATACCATTAACAGTTTGTGATTGTTGCTGCATCATTCCACCAAACTTACTGTTCATGCCGCTGATAACAGCCTGAATACCTTCTGCCGCAGATATTTGCCCTTTGCTGGCCTTATCCATGGCTGTAGGTATATCAGTGCCAATCTTATTTGCCAGCATTTCCCATGCCGGTACGCCAGCTTCAGCAAGCTGCAGCATTTCTTCTGCACTTACTTTTCCTTTGGCCTGCATCTGCCCTATAGCCAAAGTCAACCGTTGGATGCCTTCTTCACCTATACCCAATGCCGCTGCGCTGTCACCTACAGCAGTCAATATAGGAATTACCTGTTCCGCACTGAATCCGAAAGCAAGCAGTCTTTTAGAAGCATCCAAAACGCCCGGTAATTCAAATGGCGTACTGGCCGCAAATTTTTCAAGTTCACTTAAAAAGCTTTTTGCCTTCTCACCATCTTTCAAAAGTGTGGTAAAAGCAATCCGTGTCTGCTCCATCTGCCCGGCAGCTTTTACTGAAGCAAGGCCCAAAGCCCCCAAAGCTACACCTACACCGGCAATAACACCTAACGCGCCTTTATTTATGCCTAAGTTATCACTGGCAAAGGTGCGTTTAACGTTTTTCTGCAGCGCACCCATTTCTTTATTAAATTCATTTATCCGTGCGCCAATAACTACTTGTAAACGTGCTACTTCTGCCATCATTTCACCTCCTATTCATAGCCAAATTCTTCAAAAAGATCCTGCGCTATTTCAGATTGTTCCTTAGAGGAATTACGCTTTTTCCTATGTGCAAAAAAGCTTTTCAGTTCCGGACGCTTCTTTTTACCTGAAGCTATGCAAACATTTGGGTATGTGATCCAGCTGATAACAATATCTTCCAAATGGTCATATCTGCGCTGCCATCCGTCCAACATCAAAAAAATATCTGCAAGGCACAACCGTTCTACTTCCCACGGCTTTAAATTCAATTCACCATAACACCACGGCAAAAGTTCATCCAGCAATTCTGTAAAGCTTTTTGTTACTTCCCCACTTCTTCATCATCAGGCGGCGCTTCAATTTCCAGCGTATTATTTTCAGTTTCCAGCACCTTCCTGGCAAACCCAAAAACACCCGCTTTGCTCAAAGCGATAATAACAAGCGTCTGCAAACTTTCACTGCTGTTATCCAGCAGCCACTCATCCATCCAGTTATAAACCTGTTGGATAGTGACTTTTTTGTCATACGCAGCCAAGCCGACATACAGACATTTTGCCAAATCGCCTAAAGCTACAACGCCGCCGTTTACCATTTTGTAAACATTGTGGTCATCCAGCATCCTTTCAAGCTGGCTTACACCCAAAGCATTAAACTTGATTTTTCTTTCTTTACCGCCTAAATTGATCGTCACACTTCTGTCCAAGCTCATTTTCATCGCTCCTTTGGTATAGAAAAAGCAGGGCTTTGACAGCCCTGCTTTAATTATTATTTTGATATTTCTTATTATTCGGCAGCGTTCAAGATACTGTCACAGTAGCAATGTTGCTATAACCGTTCTTGTCGCCGCCATTTACCTTTAAACGAAAGTACGCCTTGCCGGCTTTTACCCCGCTTACTTCTGCGCTGGTCGCAGTGTTTTCAATCGCTACATCTGTATCTGTAAATTCAGTTCCATCTTCACTCTGCTGTAAAACAACAGCAGCAGCACCAGCAGGTGCAGCAAAGGTCAGGTTCACTGTCCCTGCACTTTCAGATGTAGCAGCAAGGTCAGAGATCGCATTTGCTGTGTTGCGCGGGTCAGGCTCATTAGTAACAAATTCAGGTTTTCCAATGCCGCTAAGCGTCATGGTAACAGTAGCAACATCATCATGCGGATTGTCGTCACTGAATTCCGTGATATTCGCAAAACCTTTTACAGCATTACCATATTTATCAAGGCGCATGATATGCACTGCAATATCATTGACGAAGGCATATCTCAAAGCATCCAGCATTTCATTATTTACTTTATAAACGCCTTCCTGCTCAATACTCCAGCTTTTAGTCCCTTGCAGGCTTTCACCCCAGCCGCCGCTTGCTTTGTCGCTGCCGTCGATTTCGTCCCCGCTCATGGAAAGCGGCGAATTACGCTGTCCGCCGACTAAACCCCATTTAGGATTTTCAACAGTAGCGCCTTCACCATAGTTCAAAAACAACAGAAGGCTTTTACCAGCCAGCGTTTGACTTTTGTTTGGCTGCATAGGGAAATTAGCCGCTTTGATAATTTCATTCATTCTTTTCTACCTCCTACATTTCTTTTTGTTCAACTTTTACTATGACGCGCACCACTCCATGCTGCCAGACAGTCCCATCTTCATATTCTTCCTTGAAGGCTTCCACCATATCAATCTCCAAACCATGAAAATAGTAACCGGCAATCTCAATCTGCTCCAGCTCAGCAGAACCTGTCAAAACCTGTACAATATCGTCAAGCATTTCATCCAGTTCTTTTTTTCCATGATAATTACTGAAAGCATTGATATTCACCGTAACTTCCCAAACAGGGCAATCACGCTTAGCACTTGACGGCTTACCTGTAGTTTCTCCAATAACCAAATACCTGCTGTCTACAAGTTCTCCATCTTCAAAAGGCGTGCTGTCGTCATAGACATTATAGCCGCGTATATTACTGCTCAACGCTTTATATACAGAGGCCTGCACAGCTGTTAAAGGCACATTTCTAATCATTTAGGCATCTCCCTTAACACTTTTTTTATATCATTTTCGATCCTCGGCTTGCCGCTCTGATAAGCAGGTGTCATATAGGGACGTGCAGGCCGTGCCGGAATATGGACTACACCTTTTCCCGGCTTACTGCTTTTATGCACAAAACGCCTGAAACCTCTGCCATCAATCCGCAAAGCCAGTTTAGGTTTTCCGCCTTTTCTTGCTCTGCTGCGCGGCCGTACTGTAGCAGCTGCTGCACCAAATTCTACAAGATGCGCATATGGCACATTAGTGCGGACAGTAGATGTTATAGCCGTACTGTCGAACCTTGTGCGTATACTTTTACGCAGTTTGCCGCTTCTGCGCGGTACACGGCTGCGTGCTTCTTTACCAATATTTTGTCCGCCAAGCCGGATAGCTTCTGAAATTTTTTCGGTTGATTTTGTATCATACGCTTTCAAGCGCCGCAGGGCTTCGTCCAGTCCCTCGACTTCAACAGACATGCGCATGCTTCTGCTCATAATGGTTTTACCAGCTTTGTTTCAATTTCCAGATAACCGTTATCCAGATCAGAAATATTCAGCAGTTCATATATCAGATTTTTACATCGAATGCGCATGGTTACATCAGGCCTTTTCGCGCCGCTGCACCTGCGAACTGTAAAAAACACAGGCACATAATTTGCATGTTCTCCCATCAGCTCACGCCTTGAAGCAGGACGTTCACTTTTAGCCGCCCACAGTTTAAAAGCTTCAGAATACATTGCTGGCATCTTACCGCCCAATTCGTCACGCACTGTTTCGGATTTCTGTAAAAAAGCGATCCTGTGCTTCAACATTCCTGGATTCATAATGTCATGATCCTCCCCGGTTCCAATAATGCTTTCACCGCCAAAGGAACTTCGCGCGGAACTGCATTACTGAAACTTACGGCAGTACGATTTTCAAACCAGTGCGCAACAAGCATCCTGATCGCAAGCTTTACCTGTTCATCCACACCGGCAGCATCTTCTACGCCAGTTACATACCTGACAGTCACATTATTTTTTTCAGCAGTAAAACAAAGTCGTGCCAATAAATCCTGAACAACGGTATACCTGCCATTATTCGAACTAACACTTAAAACTTCTTGCAGGTTTTCACTGCGCGGAAGTTCTAAAATGTTATTTATCGGCTTGTCAATCAGTTCCAATGTTTGCCTTAAATACGCCCTGTGCTGAAAATCCTCACAATATTGACGGGCAGCTTTTATAAGCTGCCCTATCAAAGATTGTTCTTCATCACAGTCAAGCCGTAAATAGGCACACATCTCCTGAAGGCTTACCGGCTCACTTGCAGGCGGAACAATCACTTTTAACCGCATGATTATTCTTTAGGTGCAGAAGCAGTTTTGTTTGCAGCAGCTGTGCCGGTTACAGTAGCAGTTGCAGCATTAGACACACCGGCATTCTCGCCACCGGTTACAACTACTTTATAGCCGTAAGTTCCGTTTGCCAAATTAGTGTCCGTGTACTCAGCCGCATCGACCGAAACAGCATTCACATTAATGCGCTGATAAGTTACGCCATCATCACTGCGCATGATATTAACGGAATTAGCATTTTTAGCAGCTGTAAAAGTCAATTTCACGTTGCTGCCGGTAGCCGCAGCTGTCAAGTCACTGATCGGCGTAGTTGCCGCAGTAGTACCACCAAGCAATACATAAGGGCTGACCTGTACACCACTGTCAAGCATATACGGAGCATTTACCCACGGCTTGCCGTCCACATTGCGGAAGGCTTTAATAACCGTTTGATTACTGGTAAATTTGACATGTTCAGACATGCTGATATAAATACCGCTGCCATCTTTAATCAAATATTTTTTCAGATTGACCAGCTGCAAGTCACCTGTATTACCACGAGAAGCGTTCATGCCAGTCAGGAAAAGAGGCATCCCCATTAATGTTGTAGGAATACCCTTAGTCAGATCACCCTGCACAAAAACAAATCTGCCGGAAGCGTCCTGCAATTTAATCAAATCTGCCAAAATGGTGCTGCTGGCAAGAAAAATAGAATCAGGAATATCTTCAGGCGGAAACGCTGCCATCATATTGGCCACATCATTAGTTGTAACTTTACCCGCAGTTTCCCTTTGTACGACCAGCTTGCCACCATTGCCATTAGTAGCAAACCCCAGCGGTTTGCCAATTCCATTACCATTGATAAAAGCTCTGTCTTCTGCACGTACGATAGCATTGCTCAAAAGCTGCCCAAAAATAGTAGACGAAGCAGGCGCATTCCGCAGTAATGTATCTGTAACAGTAATAAAGCCGGCAACTTCTTTAGGCTTCAGCTCAACATTTCTAAAGCTTGCATTGCTTTCAGGCTTCTCCTCACCTTCTTCGATCCATTTAACAGTCACACCGCCTTCATTGCCAGCAGTATAATCCAATGCAGGCATATTGATCGGTGCGTCTGGATATTCTCCTGCCGGGATTACCAAAGCAAACGGACGGATCAGGCTGCGTTTTTCCCCAACCATTAAAAGCTCATCCGAAAATTGTTCAGGGATCAAATAACCACCGCTTGCGCCATCAGCAGTATTTTGTGCTTTAAGATTTTCCAAGCGGCCTTTTTTATCGCCATATTTAATAGCGTGCAGCACTTCACCCAAACTTTTAAAGCCGCCGTTATCTTTAGCCCCAGCCTTGACCGGGTCAATATGCACAGCCGGGCCACTATTTCCAAAAACGCTGCCGCCATAATTCTTCTTTGCATTTTCATCAACCTGTTCCAGCATTTCAATCTGCCTGTCACATTCGTTGATTTCCTGCTGCAGATCGTTGAAATTCTTTTCCATTTCAGCAGTCAAACCACTCGCTGCTTTAGACATGATTTCTTCCTGTGCCTTGATAGCCTTAGCACGTTTTTGTAATAACTCTTGCATGTTCATTAGTTTAGTCCCCCTTTATTTTTGTTCAAATTTAACCGCATCTGCATTGCTTTCATTTTTTCCTGTGCCAGCCGATCATCATGCAGATCAACCACAGTCATTTTTTTACTGACAGCAGCATAAACACGTTCAGCAATGCTTTTAGCCAGCGCATCAAAACTATTCTTGCTTAAAATATTTTCAGCCATCTGTACAGCAGGGCTTACATCAACACCGGCAGCTTTTGCTTTCAGCAAAGCATCAGGATTAGCCGGAATAGTAACACAGCTGTATTCAAGCAACTCCTGTTTTATGAAGTCAATCCCATAAGGCCGGTTCACGTCCTCTGTCCATTTCCATTCGATACCACGAAAACGGCAGCTAACCGCATGTAAAAAGCCCAGCTTATACATTTGCCCAACCATATAACCATAATCATTTTCATCTTTACTGGTAAACTCAGCCCGGCCAATAAGTTCTCCGTCTTCTACTTTCTCCAGTAAAGATTTAGCCACAGGCAAATTCCACATATCGTGCATCCACAATACAACAGGATTTTTGCGGAAGTTTTCCAGTTCCCAGCCGTCAGGATTTACGGTGTCAAAATCTCTGTCCACCGCTCCGTTAGATAAAATAAAATCACAGATAATCCGGCCGTCTTTTTCTTCGATAGCCTTTACCTGCTCCATTGAAAATTCTTTGATACACAGAAGTTCATCCGCAGCAGGTTTATTACCGCTTTTCAAAGCTTCACGGCAGGCTTTTAATTCCATGCTCATTTTTTATTCGCCCCCTTCTTTTTGGCAGCTTCCTCCACCGGAAGCATATTGCCATTAATAAACACTGTTTTGCCTTGACCGTCAGGAAGCGGATTCATGTTCTCGCGCTCACGCCATTCATCAGCATTGATGATACCGTCCTGCCGCATCAGGTGCAGCATATTAGCGCGGCTTTGATTATCACCACGCAGCATAGAAAGCATATCAAACTCACAGTAATAGCCGTCCTGCCGCTGCCGCCGCGTTAAACAGCGCATATTCATAAACTGTTCCCAGCGCACGAACCACGGCAACATCGTATTCTGATAAAAGTCGATCGTCTGCTGTTCTATGTTGGAATACGTTGACTTTTCCAAATTCTGAATCAGATGCAGCGGCACACGGTAGAAGCGGGCAATTTCCTCCGTCTGGTATTTGCGTGTTTCCAAAAACTGCGCTTCCTCAGGATTCACAGAAATGCGGTTGAATTTCATACCGCCTTCCAAGATCATCGTAGAACCAGCATTGCTTCTTCCTTCATAACGCGCCCTAAACTGTTCTTTCAACCGCTGCCAGGCATCTTCTTTCAAAGGCTTGTCAGTTTCCAAAACACCAGTTGCCAATGCGCCATTTTCAAAAAATTTATTGCCAAGTTCTTCACTGCTCATACCTAAGCTGATAGCACGCCGCGCCATTGCCAGCGGACTATAACCAATAACACCGTTATAGCCAAGCCCCGGAATATGCAATATTTTTTCCGCAGGTAGCTTATACAGCTTGCCACGGTCATTGACATTGTAATAAATCTCACCGGTGTTATAGTCCTGTACCGGCAGCACATTCATAGGTAGCAGCATGTTCAGCTGCGTAACTTCTCCCTTGCTGTCCAATACTTTTTCAGCATAGGCATTACCCCCGCTCAGCACATGATACTGCATAGTTTCACGCAGATAATAAGCCGGCATATTCGGTGCAGCAACATATGTCAGCACATCATACAGCGGATTTTCAACAGCCCTGCGCCTGCTGCCGTCAGGCATCTTCTGATACAAATAGCATTTACAACTGGCAAATGTTTCAGCCAGCACATGGATGCAAGCCCATACTGCGCTATACTGCATGGCAGTCACATTATTAAGCTGCACTCCGTTCAGCATCATTCCCGGTGTAAGGCGAAACTGGCTGCTTACAGTTGCACTCTTTGCGGCACCCGGCGCAAAGAGATTTTTGAAAGCCCCCACCAGCAGGCCTGCCGGGCTGCGTATCGTATCACTCATCTTTTATTTCACCTCCCTTCAGGTAAAATAAAAACAGCCATTCCCACAAGGAAACAGCCGTTCATTTTTTTGTTTGTTCTACTTTTCGCCTGGCAATATTGGCTGCCACAGCAACCAACAGCACGCCGGCAACAATTAAAGCAGCCGGTATACTGATCAGTGCAATACCGGTCACGACAAGCAGCATACCCAAAAGCACCAGTATGACAATAGCCTTATCTTCCTTATCCATTACATCACCTCACAAAAAACGAACGCCGGAACTGCCGCCAGTGCCGCCGTATTCTTCATAAAATGCAGGCAAACGTGCCATAGCATTTATGCCGGCAGCAACCAAGTCAATACGCTGCGTATCATCTTTATTTTTCTTACTCAATTTGATATTTTCATTGCTGTCAGTGTAGGCATACGCATTACGCAAACACCAGTCAAACAGCTCATTGCCTTCATGGATAATATTGCTCTCCACTACTTTCAGCCTGAATTCTTTGGTAGGTTCGCTCAAAGTCGGAATACCCTGCCGCACTTCAATAACTGTTTCCCCTTCTTCTTCCAGCTTCTGCATGAAGTAAGAAGCGTTCCAGCCATCAAAACAATGTTCCACAACATCTAAATCCAGCTCATTAGCAAAGCACTTTACCCATACCTTCATCACATCATAATCAACAGCTGCGCCCTCTGTTATGGTGCAGTAGCCACGCTGGGCATATTCCCTGTAGGCTATGCGGTCAGTCTGTTCATGTCGTTTTACCGCTTCTTCAGGTATAAAGCCATGCGAAACTACTGCTACACGCTTTTCATCAAGCGGAATAATAAAAGTCGCAGCTGTCAGATCAATGCGCTTTGAAAGGTCATAACCAACTATGCAGCGCTTGCCGCTGATAATTTTATATAGTTCATCACGGGTCACCTTCAGTGTTTTCCACTTAGGCATCAGGCCATCCATATATTTCAATTCACTGCTGTCCTGCCACAAATTACAGCGTTTAGTCAGATATTCGCGCAGCTTTTTCGGGTCGTTACTTACAAATGCTTCACGTCCCTCGCTTACGATTTCCTTCAGCAAATGCTTGCTGTATTCAGTTTCATGCTGCAGCACAGGATTCGCTTTGACTAAAGCGTTGACATCATAAGGATCGTCGCCATCCTCCAGTTCGCGTATCATGCAGAAATAATCATCAATAGGCTCATTAGTGTCGCCATCTAAGATTTTGCAACACAGGTCATATTCTGCCTTACAGGGATTGTTTTCTGCATCTTTACCAGCCGTAGAAATGATAAACAGCAAAGACTGCAGCCGTTTGCCGAAGCCGGATTTCAGCACGTCAACGATCTCGGAGGACGGATGCGCATGATATTCGTCAATTATAACCATACACGGTGCACCGGAATCCTTGTTTTTCGTCTGTTTGCTTAAAGCCCGCATCCAGCCTTTACGCGTTTTATGCTCTACCCGCGTACGCTTGATAATAAGCTTCTGGCTGATTTCTACAGAAGCTTCACCCATAGAACAGGCATCACCCCAAACACGTCTTGCCTGTTCCCTGTCCACGGCCGCGCATTCAACCTCCGGTGCCATTTCAAAGCGCCGCAGCTCAGGCTTACCCGGTGGATAGATAGCGTCAGCACACATGCCGTATAAAGCAACGCCTGACATTTCAGTGCTTTTGACATTGCCACGAGCGCGGAAATTAAAAGCTTTGGTAAACCGCCGTGCGCCTGTTTCTCTATGTACCCAGCCAAAAACACAGCCCAAGTCGAAATACTGAAAAGGCAGCAGCTGGATATGCTGCCCGGAATATACGCCACGCACGTGCACGCAGTATTTTTCAAACCAGTCAAAAATCCTGTTTGCCCTGCTTTCATCAAAAACATAAGGAAAGCTATCTGTACCCTGCCTTTCCAGATCATCAAGATGTCGCTGACAGGCCTGCCGTTCCCGCTTACACACAAGGCGCAGTCCGTCAACAACCTCGCGCGCATAGCGCTCAGTCACAAATAAATCATCATAACAGGTCATGCCATCATTGAATCCTGTTCATCATCGTCATTTAAAGCATTAGCACGTTTGACAACAAGGCGGGCGCGGGCAGTTGGCGTAAGTCCAAGCTTTTCAGCATAGCTTAAAGCCTGCTTACCATACATATCTAATTTCTTTTTATCAGGGAACATCTTCACAGCTTCATCTTCAAACAAAGCCTGATAGCGGCAGAAGTTTGCCAATATGCGTGCATCAACATTGTCAAACAGCTCTATCTCTTTCCCTTCCTTGATAATTTCCTTCCAAATTTTCAAAGCCGCAGCACACGACTTTTCTTTTAAAAACGCAGGTGTTTTCAATACTACTTCAGCACGCTTGATTTTTTCTTCTGCGTTTTGCCGTTTCTCAATTTCTGTTTTTGTATAATGTTTACCAGTTTTATTGCCACGGTTAAAAAGCATAACCTTAGCACTTTGAGCCGGTGTCGGCATAAATATCACCTCCTTCAATCAATATTTGCAAAAAAATATATGATAGGGGAACTTTTCAAAAGTTCGAGTACGGTGCGGTATGATGTGAAAAGATGCAGGAAATTGTACCCCCCTACCCCTCGTAAGGGATTACCCTGAGTAAAAATTTTAAGAAAAAATATTTTTTTATTTTTTCAAAATATCATTACCAAAGCCGCCGTCCTCAGTAGCAGTTTTAATGTCGTGGCAGCGTTTACACAACGCCTGATGATTAGCTTCATCCCAAAATAAATCATAATCGCCTTTATGCGGCTTGATATGATCCACTACACTCGCAGGCGCATTGCGGCAATTTGCACAAATCGGATGTTCCTGCAAAAATATTTTTCTGTATCTTTGCCAACGCGCATTATAGCCACGCTGAGCAGCACTTTTACGATAACGATCATAGCGCATGAATTTTTCCTGCTGGTGCTTATCACAATAACCGTTTGCATTATCCGTCAGGCTAAGACAGCCAAGCTTACGGCATTCACGCTTTATTCTGTTTGGCAAGCTGTCACCTCATTTCACGCATAAAAAAGCACCTGCAATATAACATTGCAAGTGCCGAATACGTTTTTTACATTTCTTATCACTACCATATTACCACAGGTAAAAGCAAAAATCTGTCCTCTTTTTGTCCATTCCAACGCATTTACAATCCCAAAGCCTTAGCAAATTTAGCTAAAGCTTTATTGTACTGGTTATAAATAGCCTGCCTTGAACTGTATCCCAGCTTCTCCGTGATGCGCTCCATACTATAGCCGTCTACATGGCGCATTATCAAAATATCGCTGTAATGCTCACAGTTTATTCCTTTATTGATTATTTGTAGCGCATCTTCAATAATTAATATTTCAGCCTGCCTGTCTGCTATTTTCAAAAGTATCCTTTGACATTCTTCAGCAATATTCATCATGCCAGGATGATAAGGTGCTGTGCTGGTAGCTGCCGCATCATAGGATGCAACAGAAGCAGCAGCAGGTTTACCGGCGTCTGCCAATCTTTTCAGCTTACTGCGCAGGCCTTTAAGCGCTTCACGGTTCAAAGCATATTCTTCCAGTTTCTGTACAGCCATCCTTTTTTCTTCATCACGCGCCTTTATCACCTGCTTCACATCCTTTTCCGTTCCAGTATACGCAACCACGGCAATACCGTATTCCTTCAGGAAGTTTTTCTTCAAAGTCAACATCCAAGATGTCCAATGTTTTATCACTGCTTTTCACGGCGTAGCTGTCTAAAAACTTTTGCGCTAACTCTTTATGGACGATCGCACCAATAGCAACCTGATTATCAAAAACACCCGGAATATTCCTGACAATATACATTTCAGCTGCACACCGTTCCACTTTTACCAGCGACCCATTAATTCTGTATGCCTGCATTTTTTGCCATCCTTTTCATCGAGCAAATTTCCATCTTTAAAATCAGAAAGCCTGTGTATTTATCTATTGAGCCAACACGCCTGTAGCCGTTCGTCCTGCACCTTTTCAAGCACATACATTTGCCGCAGATATGTTCCTGCTCAACCAGTTCTTTAAGTTCATCTTTGTTTTTTTCAATCCATTCAGCTTCTGCTTCAGGCCAATGTTCTTTAGCATAGCAAATTATTTCATCTTCTTCGATAGAAGTTTTGAAATACTGCGCCGCTTCTGTAAACCTGCCTGCTTTTGCCAACTCTATTATTTTTGCAATCCGTTGAGGTTTTTGAACATATTCCGGTACTTTTTTCGGAGCTGGCGGTGTTGGCAGTAAAGCTTCTTCCTGTGCCGGTTCATTATTGCCCAGTTCTGCAGCCTGACTGATGAAATCCCACATTTCAAGTTCATCAGGATATTTTTTACAGGAAGCAAGGGCAAGCTCAGCTGCTTTATCGAATACAACGGCATCAACAGTACGGAACGCAACCAGCCATTCATCACACAGCCTTTTGCGCATGGCAATATCCATGCTGGCAGAAAGTTTACCGTTTATTTCCATGATCGGCATCTTTTTCTTATCAAACTGGTAAAACGCTTTTAAAACATTTTGCTTTGTTATAACATTCACGTTATTCCCTCCTGTCTGTAAAAATCATCCAGTGACTGCTGCGCAGCTTTATTGTCATTTGGCAAACCATCTGTAAGCCAGTTACCAAGTATGCCAAAAAGATAATTCTTCGGATTACGAATCACTTTACCCCTGTTAGCTGCTTTTAGCTCCCTTACGGCCTGCAATACCCATACGGCTTTAGCACTAACAGCAAAAGCTTGCAGCATTTGTATTTCATCGCCATCAAGCCTGTGTTTTGCACTTGTAAAAGCAGCATTGTATTCCTGCAAAGCTGACACAAATTCAGGTTCCGATGCAACACTGCGCAGCTTCTTGTTCGTGTCAGTGTTGTTTAATTTATTTTTTAATAATATATAATTCTTGTTATGTGTCGCCAAAGATGTACCCAAAGCTGTTCCCTTTGGTGTTTCCGCAGCGGCAATATTTTCACTGGAAGCCCTTGCAGTATCGGCATTCGCAAGTGTCTCCAAATCTGTTCCCAAAAGTGTATCCAAAGGTGTATCCGCCAGCTGATAGCATTCCCAGTTTTTGATACGCACGATCGTACCTTCACGCTTACTTCTGCATTCTAAAAAACCGACTACGGCAAGACGGTTAAATTCACTTGTAAGCTTTTTTAAAGATACGCCACAGCTTTTAGCAAAGCGGCGGAAGCTGATAAACAATTCACCCGGATTCAGCACAGCGTTTTTATCTGTTGTTACCTGCCAGTGCGTGACACTATGGCAGGCAGTTAACAGCAATGTAATCAGTATTACCTTGCCTTCTGCATCCGCACCACACCACGCACGGCTTTTCAGCAATTTACGATGCAATTTTATCCATCCACTCATAGCCTTTAACCTTTCATGGATGCAACTATATAAAAGCTATCGCTGCCTGTAGCACGCACAAAAATCGGCTTATACTTGCCATTACTGCCAATAGTAACGCTATCACCGCGGCAGTTATATATCAGCCTGTACAGCCTGCCAGCCGAAAAATAATTTGTATCTTCGTCCTGGCCTTCAACGGCATCCAAAGCAATACTTTCAATACCAGTCCCAGCGATGCTTACAGCTTCGATATATAGCCGCTCTGCATCACTGCAAATTTTTATCTTACTGCCTATTTCATCGCCAACAATAACTGAAGCTCTTGAAATAGCTGCCAGCAACTTGCTTTTATTAATAGTTATACACTTAGTTTCGCTGTTGCTCGCAGCCACCTTTTTACAGTCAGGAAAGCTGCCGCTTACTGACTGGCACATATAATCAAAGCGCGGTGCAGTAACAAAAATACCCTGCGCACTGCTGACCAATCGAACTTCACCCAATTCAGCCAGTTCTGCAATGTGCTGGATATTCAAGGGCAGCAAGATCAATTTAACAGCCTGATTGCAGCATGCAGGCGGTACTACATACTTTGCAACACAGGAATTTTGCGCACTCCAGCAGACGGCACTGCCATCGTCCGCAATATTTATTTCTATCCCGCCCCTTGCACCAACAGCGTCTTTGGCAATAGCAGCACTGCAATGCTTCATTGCTTCCTGTAAAAATCCTGTAGAAAGGCACACGCCGCCTTCAGGTATTTTCAAATCAGGCAGGCGGGCTGATAGTATCGTTAAATTATATTGACTGCTCTCTACAACTATCTGCAGCTCTTTTTCAGCAAAAATAAGCCTTACATCACCTGTAAAAGTTTTTGCCAAAGCCAAAAAGCGTTTACATTCAACACAAATATCAGCTGATTGACCGCAGCCGTTGCTTATTCCTTCCATTCTGTACGTCAGCTGCTCTGCAGCTCCTGCCCGGCAGAACATAAGCATATAATTATTATCTTCATGTGGGCTTACTGCTACAATACGCAAAGCGCCGGCCATTTGTTTTAGATCATCATCCTGCTTTTTGCCGGAAGCCATATTGCCACCAATCAGCGCAACATATTCCAAAGTTTTTTTGAGTTCCTCAGAACTAACATAAATTTCAACAGCCATAGCATCACCTTATATTTTTTATTTAGCTATATTCTATTTAACACTTTTCTCCGGCACCGCATCCTTTGTATATCTAAATTTATCCCACAAACAGGATTCTAACCGTTTAATTTGAAGTTCCAAGTCAGCTTCCATGTCAGAAAGGATATGTTGAGAAAGCATATTTGTAACTTCCAGTTTATTTTCACTAAGATCACTACAAAAATTAATACCATCCTTAACAGCCATACCACTTTCTTTGTCAAAATAGCGAAATCGCATTCCAATAGAAGTAGCCTCATACTTCATTTTTTCTTTAAGTTCAGTAACATCTTTCAAGCATTTAGAGTAGTATCGTTTACATTCTAAAAGCTCCATCAGCTCAGCAACATTTTCTTTATTCAAAATATTATTTTCCATATCTATCACCGTTCTTTCGCATGTATTGTTTCTACCGCAAACAACTTATTAACAGGCTTTTGTAAATCCCATTTGTCAGGAAATTCATTAGTAATAATGCCACAACAGCTATGACCTAATCCCAAAGGGCAATCCGCACATTCGGTGTGTTTTGTGCATTCATTTTTAATTGTTTCCAGTGCTTTATACAATTCCATAAAACTATTCATCCTCTCGTATGATCGTAATCCTTAAAATATTTTATCGTTCGAAAAATTCGCTTATTATTTACCCACCTTTGTAAATAGCGTGTTTCCTTCGGCGCATGAATTTTATCGTAGACCATAATATAGGGATCATATCCCAGCTCACGCAAAGCATATACACGAAACAAATCGCCAGAGTGACTACTATTAAAGTTCGTTAATACATAAACCCTTCGACGTCTAAAATCACCCTTCCAAACATCTTTATACTTAATCAACTTATCATACGTAACCATATCGTGCGGATCGTCCCACGCAAAGTGAAGCATACTGTATTTGACATTATTTATAGCAGCAGCCTTTTTATTAGTCATAAGCCTTATATCAAGCCCTTGCGTGAAGTCTACCCATGCTCCGCTACCAGCCAACTGTCCAAGTAAGTTCTCCCAATCAGGACAAGCTAACAAATTAGGATCAAGCAATTTTATATGTTTTTGCCCACTCCAAAACTGAGATAAATTTGCCACCTTATGAGCTCGCATACCTTCCTTTTCTGCCACAATGCAAAACTGGCACTTACGTGGACATCCTCTGCTCAAGTAGCCATATGCTGTATCCTCAATACCGTACAAATTATAGTCAGGGTAACAACTTTCTATTTCATTTGGCAACTTACTTATAAGATCATAACCAGTCCCGCCTTTTACTATTTCGTCTGCCTGATATGATTGAATATCGTCCGGCGTAAAAGTAAAAACCTTTGCCATATACACAACATCGTAATGTTCTAAACTTCCGGCCCATTCAACTGTATCCCCGTAATTCTTGTGCCACGCTGATATTTTCATCAATGCCAGGTTAGGAAAACGATGCCCATCAACGTCCACAAGCCCTATCTTCACTTTCCTGCCCCCTCAGCCGCTTCATCAAACATACCAGATTCTATCTTCTGAACAACCTGACCATTTTCAGCAACTTTTTTTGCATTATTATCTGAAATAACAGCTTTAGGATATTTAGTGCCAAGCTGCGCTTCAACAAATATTGCTTCATCACCAGTAGTATCCAAGCTTTTGCTTGCCTTGATATTAATAGTTATGTTGCCTTTATCACCAATATCTAATTCATTAATAAGCTTTCTAAATTCGCCGGTAAACAGAAAATTCAAATCGCCATCACACAAATTCTTTAAATCAACTTCCTCGGCCTGATATACTTCACCAGTCTGTTTATTGACATACTCCATAATTCATTTCCTCCAAAAAAAGATAAATCCCATAGCGGCAAGTAAAACATTCGCTACAGCTATAGATGCAATAAAAAATATTATCGTCAAAAAGGTATATTGAATAAGTTCAAACAAACTCATATCCATAAGATTTATCCTTCCTTTTCACTGCCTATATGTTTACTCAAAGCATTTATGACTTCCTTATCTTCATTTTTAATCAGCTGAATAGCCAAAGCCGTCACACACCTATTACAAATACCAATTTCGCTATTATGAAAATAAAAACCATTCATCAACACTTCTTCACAACGGCAGCAGAAGCTTCTTTTGTCCATATCAAACTCACTTCCTTAATCGTTTTGTTTAGTTATCTGTTTATAACGCTCATGTTTTTCAAGCCCTTCTACCATAGAGGCAAGTCTTAAATCATTAGGATTTATTTTGTTAGTAGCTTTTTCTGTTGTTATTGATTTCGGCGGAAAAATTTGATTTTTAACTAAAAACGCATCATAAAACATCCGCAAATCTTCATTCATAGCCCTTATATAAAAATTACACATTTCTTCAATTTCTATACATTTAGCTTTTGGAGCTTTTATGCCAACAGTTTTAGTTCTACGCCCTTTGCTGTAACCAATAACGTGTCCTAAAACCATATAAGTTACTTGCCAAATAAGGCGTTGTTCTAATTCTGTTTTGTATCTAATCCATATGATTTCTTCCACATCCTCAGCAATATCCGCATCAGTTATTCCGTATTTTTTCTTTAATCGTTCTAAAATTTCAGCAGCATTAGTCTGTTCGCCATAAAATCCAGCTTCAGCAAGCTTTTTTATTTTTGAAAGCAATTCAGCTTTGTTATTCATCTTTATTTCGCCCTCCACATTTTAGTTCGCGCCGGCGCACGATTATTCCAGCGGCAGATCATTTCTTCTACAGTTACTTTTGCCTGCATGGTATTTCCACATTTGCAGCGAATATACTTATAGCCACGACTGCCAAATTCCATATGCACACGCCGCCCACAGCTCCGGCAATGGCAAAGCTCGGCAACTCCGAACATATTAAGCTGATCAGGAAAACAAAAGAAATTATAGCTTGCCGACTTATGAAGCCCTATGCAATCACAACACGGATAATAGTCCATATATCGCTTAAAATTCCAGCGGCAGTTATTGCATTCAGGTTTCATTTTCCCGCAACCTCCATATTAAAAATAATATGTTCACCCGGCAGAATATAGCGGCCAAAAGCATTATCCCTTTCAGCCTGAGCGCAAATTTCACGCCAGTCGCGCTGATCGTCATACGTTTCTTTTAAATCGTAAATTATTTCTTCCAAAGTATCACCTGCCTGCACCGTTACAGTTACAGCAACAGTTTGCTTAGGTTCATCCATAAAAAACGAATACCACAAGCAGCAGGCCAACCCTAAAACAGTTAAAAAGTATTTCACAATATCACCCCACTATGATAAAATAATGGGTAGATGCGGACTGCGAAGTTACATCTACCCTTGAACGTATGGTGCGTCAACACTATACGTTCTTTTCTTTTTCATTATTCATTTACATCCCTCCCTATTGTGCAGCAGTTCTACGCTTTGCCAAAAGCTTTTTAGTTTCACTTTTAAGATCAAGAATATCGCTTTTAAACCGGTTTTCATCACTAGGTTTATTTTTGCGAAAACTGATTATATTTGCAGCCTGCTGCATGTTTTTCATACTGGCAGCCTTCAGCTCAGCCTGTCGCTGATCCTGATCGCGCAAGAAAGCAATAACATCTTCATCCCAAACTCTGATCGGGCAGCCGCGTTTACCGCCTCCACTATGCGGCAACAAGCCACGCTGGCAATAATTCAACATATCATAATAACTTGCGCCATAGATTTTACAAAACTTGCTCAAACTCATACGCTGCATTTACTGCACCACCTTTCAGCACCAGCCGGAACTTCTTTTATTCCAGCATTTTGCATTTTTACGTTCAGACCTTTCTGTAATCCTAAAACAGCAGCTGACACGCTTCCGCACTTTTATTCTGCGATTGTTCGCTTTGATGCAATCAAGTACGCATCTCAGCCCTAATTCTATGTTATTTCTCAAATCGACCATCACTCGGCAAACCTGCTCTGCATTAATAAGTACAGGCCAATTCAGCCCTCCAATGTTTAAATGCGTATCCTGAACTTTTTTCATATCAGCAGTCAGCTCCTATCTTCTTATAATTATTAAAATAATGTGTTACAATTTAAACGAGGTGTTTCAACCATGCAATTAACATCACTTGAATATCAAATATTAGAATTCGTTAGTCAAAAAGGCATTATCCGAAAATCTGAAATCATAAACCATTTTAGCTCTGCATCCGACATAGAAATTTGTATAATGCGGTTAACTTTACCTACTCCTAGCATTTATAATTTGACAACAGACAAAACAAGATATTTAGATACCATACACGAAAATTTATCGTCCAATAATAAAAAAAATGATTACAAATTAAAACTTACCAGTCTAGGCTCATTGACGTTAAACGATTACAAATACAATCTTCAAATTTTAGAAAAAAACAAACAGAAAGAATATCGTAAACATCTTAGAGATAGTTTTATTATTGCTGTTGCTGCATCTGTGCTGTCAGCTCTTATTGTTAAGTTTTTGTTATAGTAGCTACAATATCCACACCTTATAATGTAAAACGAAAAGAAAGGAAGTAATACTAGTGCGAATAAACTATGACTTAGTTCGAAAAATTTTAATATCTGTCGCCAATGCTGATATACACCAAGATATTTCCAACTATAATATATGTATCGGTGAAGATACTGATGTTGTTGGGTGGCACATAGGCAAACTTATTGAAGCAGGATATTTAAAAGGAATAAACTCCAGTACCAAAACAGAACCTTATGATTACATTTGCGTAGAATTAACATATTCCGGTGAACAGTTTTTAAGTAAGATCGAAAACAATCAACTTTGGGCAAAAATCAAAAAATATCTTGGAGATAACTCAGTAAGCATAACCTTTAAAGCAATAGAATTAACTTATAACATCCTTCGCTAAATTTAATTCATCTAAGATCGCTTCATCAAATAACTCATAGAGTTTGTTAACAATTTCTTTATTCCCACCCGGAATATCTCGAAGTTTTTTATCAAGCTCTTTTTTTGTTTCTACATATACCGACAATCTTTGTAAGCTACATTCAGGTGTTTTTTTATTGAGCAACCCATCACAAGTACCTTTATAATTGACAGACGTGTTTATAAAAATCTTTTTTAGTCGGCTCATCGCATCTATACCTCCTTTACTTGTTTATCAGCTGCACATTCTTTTCCACGCCGCTACAGCAGCACGCCTGTTTTTATGAACAGAATCTTTAACCTTTTTGCCATACTGATCGCATACAACTAGCCGAGCTGTTCCGTCCCGTTTATCTGTAATGCTGGCAGTAACATCAAAATCTTTATGATATGTTTTCATATCTATGCCCCCTTTGCTGATTTTTCATCAGACACCTCAAATAGGTACTCAAAACTTTTCCTATATTTTTTCATAAGAAAAGTTATTTCAGGTAACTCAAAACTTTTGAATCCACGTAGCCTAGCAGATAGCGCTTGATAATTCATTCCTAGCTCATTAGATACGCTTTGCAAGCTATCTCCTTTCCTACTCATTTCCGCTATTAAATTAGGGAAAATATATACAACCTTTCTTCTTACCATTTTTACCTCCTTATCGCACTTATATTTTAAACGCAAATTGCGTTATTCGATTATTATATTAAACGCATTATGCGCTTTTGTCAATCTTTTATTGAATTTTTAATTGCAATTTGCGTTATAATGTGTTAAATTGTATTCATGGAAGGAGTACTACTATGAATATCTATATTGAATTTGGTAGACGATTAGCCTTTATACGTCAAAATTCAAAGCTCTCACAATCGCAAATTGCGCAAAAACTCAATATCGCACAATCAACATACGCAGGATACGAAAAAGGAGTACGTAAAATTCCTTTAGAAATCATTGTCCAACTATCAAAAATTTTAAATATTAGTCCTACTATACTAATATTGGGCGATGAAGCAAACATTGTTAAAGATTACACTATATCTGAACAAGAATTAATAAAAAAATATCGCCAACTTACTGCCGAGCAGCAAGGGGCGATAGAAAATAGTATAAATTATTATATTAAGGCAAATAAGAAAGATAAAACAACGGAAAACGGCGAAAACCCGTTCGAAAACAAGGTCGGGTAATATATGTCGATTTTAATAAATAATCTAAAGAGGTACTATATTTTACTATGTTAGATAATTTAGAATCGCTAGCACGAAGCTTCATTAATAACAAAAATCGTGAATTAGTATTATTGGAAAACTGTTATGGTTCCACGACAACAAACAATATTTTCTATTATCCTGATTTCATTGCTATTGATTTTGAAACAGCAAACAGAAATCGTAATTCTGCCTGTTCCCTTGCTTTAATCGTTGTAGAAGAAAACCAAATAGTAAATAAAAAACACTGGTATATAAATCCTCCGACAGACGATTTTTATTTTTCTTACTTACATGGTATAACCAAATCAACTGTTTTAAATGCACCAACTTTAGCTGAACTTTGGGAAACAGAACTTAAATTCTATATAGAAAATAAAATCATAGTAGCTCATAATGCTTCTTTTGATATTTCTGTTTTACAAACTTCATTGTCGGAAGCTGGAATTACTCAGTCTAAAATCCAATATTTAGATACAGTTGAGTATGCGAGAAACTTTTTCCCAACACTTGAAAACCATAAATTACCTACTGTTTGTAAATTTCTTGGTATTTCCTTGAATCATCATAACGCTTTGAGCGATGCCGAAGCCTGCGCTCAAATAGTAATAAAATTAAATTCACAAGAATATACAACAAATTCTTCTGAAAATTTAGCAAAAATTTATCAAACTACGGAAGAAGGCACACATCTATATAAAAAAATAAAAGATGAAATTGAATTTTCACATTCTACGAATATCAAAGACTATTATTATTTTCTTTACATCCTGCAAAAATGTTTAGTTGACACCGAAAAAACTATAACAGATTCTTTTGCTGCTAAAATTTTCCGCAGTACAGGTGATATTTATTTAAAATGTTATGATTATGCTGGTGCATTTTTTTCTATTCATTGGCAAACAATATATATGATCGTGCTGGCGTAAAAAAGGTTCTGCAAAATTTGGAAAAAGAACATCCTGATAAATACCAAGAAGTAGAAAAAATGGTAGCCACCAATACTTTTGCCGAAAATTTATTTGTTAATCAAACACCAAGCAAAGAATTAAAAGGCGCTGTTGCAAAAAATGGTTGTTTTGGATGCGCTTTACCTGCCTTATCAATATTATTTTTACTTTTAATATTTGATATGTTTATTCAAGTTTGCAAATATAGTTTTTTTTTCATTTATATGCGGAAAGGATTGTAAATATTTAAG
>OOCP01001086.1_pt1 | contig 30079 bp, 25 predicted proteins | sample 1671511 | NCBI WGS metagenome assembly OOCP01 (sample SAMN06348164, study PRJEB24527) | human gut metagenome | biome: human gut; feature: ankylosing spondylitis patient; material: feces | host: Homo sapiens | place: China | collected 2015-10 | reverse complement strand
ACAATGGCTGCTGACCGTATGAACGAACAAGTTTCATACCTTTACCAACCATATAACCCATCAATCCTTCGTTTGATCAACAACGTGATCAAAGCAGCTCACGCTGAAGGCAAATGGGCAGGTATGTGTGGTGAAATGGCCGGTGACCAAACTGCTGTTCCACTTCTTGTCGGAATGGGCTTGGATGAGTTCTCTATGTCAGCGACATCTGTCCTTCGTACACGTAGCTTGATGAAGAAACTCGACACAGCTAAAATGCAAGAATACGCTAACCGTGCTCTGACTGAATGTTCAACAATGGAAGAAGTTCTTGAACTTTCAAAAGAATACGTGAACGTAGACTAAGAGTCGATCAAGACTAAGACAAATTTGTCTTAGTCTTTTTTTACATTGTACATAAAAATGTTCATTTTATTCGTAATAAACTAGTTAGTAATAAAAATAGTGATTTAAATGTTCGGTTTTTTGTTGAATTTTCCTCGTATATATAGTATAATCGTAAGTAAGATTAGGAGGAAAGCGAAGGAATGAAGTAAAAGGTTCGGAAGAGAAAATGAAAGAACTTTTCCTGATAAATTTACATGATTTTCCTGGAATCAACTTGAAAATTAAGTGATTTTATAGTAAAATAAAAACAACTAGAAAACGCTTTCAAAAAAATAAAGAGGTGAGTATATGGATAGAAGCACAGACTTATGGACATTTGGAAGAGGGGATAATTTCCATCTTCAAGAGTACTTAGGAGCTCACAAGGAAACAAGGGGAGAACAAGAAGGCTTTACCTTCCGTGTTTGGGCTCCCAATGCTCAGGCGGTGGATCTGATTGGTGATTTCACTGATTGGGAAGCTCGTAAAATTCCAATGGTTCGTAATGAAGGAGGCGTCTGGGAAGTCTTCTGTTCCGATGCAAAAGAGGGAGATATATACAAGTATTTGGTGACTCGACAAAATGGTCATCAGGTGCAAAAAATCGATCCTCTAGCGTTATGGATGGAAAAGAGACCCAATACAGGATCTATTATTAAGACCATTCCAGAGAAAAACTGGAAAGATGGTCTCTGGAGAGCACGCCGTAAAAAACTTGGTTTTAAGGAACGACCTGTTAATATTTACGAGGTTCATGCAGGATCTTGGAAACGAAATGAGGATCACAGTTCCTACACCTTCAAACAACTAAAAGATGAACTCATTCCGTATCTGGTAGAGATGAACTACACCCACGTGGAATTTATGCCAGTGATGGCCCATCCATTGGGCTTGAGTTGGGGCTATCAGCTCATGGGATATTTTGCACTCGAGCAGACTTATGGTAGCCCAGAAGAGTTTCAAGACTTCGTGGAAGAATGCCACCTCAACAATATCGGAGTGATCGTGGATTGGGTACCAGGACATTTCATTATCAATGATGATGCCTTGGCTTATTATGATGGAACACCAACCTTTGAATACCAGGATGAACATCGTGCCCATAACTACGGATGGGGAGCCTTGAACTTCGATTTAGGGAAGAATCAAGTCCAGTCATTCTTGATTTCTAGTTTGAAGTTTTGGATTGATACCTATCATTTAGATGGGATTCGGGTCGATGCTGTGAGCAATATGCTCTATCTTGACTACGATAGTGGTCCATGGACACCAAATATTGATGGTGGAAACCTCAACTACGAAGGCGTTCATTTCCTTAGACGTTTGAATGCGATTATCAAGAACGAACACCCAGATGTCATGATGATTGCAGAAGAAAGTTCTGCTGGTCAAAAGATCACGGGTCCTGAAGAAGAAGGTGGACTTGGCTTTGACTATAAATGGAATATGGGTTGGATGAATGATATCCTTCGATTCTACGAAGAAGATCCCATCTACCGGAAATTTGACTTTAACCTGGTAACCTTTAGTTTCATGTATGCATTTTCTGAAAACTTCTTACTACCATTTTCACACGATGAAGTGGTGCATGGTAAGAAGAGTTTGATGCATAAGATGTGGGGAGATCGTTACAATCAATTTGCTGGACTCCGTAACCTCTTGACCTATCAGATCTGCCACCCTGGTAAGAAACTACTCTTCATGGGTTCAGAATTTGGTCAATTTTTGGAATGGAAGTCAGAAGAGCAACTGGAATGGGGCAATCTAGAGGATGAAATGAATGCGAAGATGCGTCGTTTCACTTCTCAGCTCAATCATTTCTACAAAGAACACAAAGAATTGTGGGAGATTGATGATAGCTTTGATGGCTTAGAGATTATAGATGCAGATAACCGGGATCAGAGCGTCTTGTCAATGGTTCGGAAAAATCGTAAGGGCGATCTTTTGGTGTGTGTGTTCAATATGGCACCAGTAGAACGCAAGGACTTTACGATTGGTGTGCCTATATCAGCGGTCTATGAAGAAATTTGGAATACAGAATTAGAAGAATGGGGAGGTGTCTGGAAAGAGCACAATCCGACAGTCCAGTCTCAAGATGGACTGTGGAAGGATTATGAACAAACCTTGACCTTTACTTTGCCGGCTTTAGGGGCTAGCATTTGGAAGGTGAAACGGAAGGTTCGCAAAACGAAATCTAAAACATCAGATAAAAAATGATGATCGGTTGACTCTAAGGGAGTCCAAGCTTTAAAAAGAGGAAGTAGTCAATGAAGAATGAAATGCTCGCTTTAATTCTTGCCGGAGGGCAAGGAACACGTCTTGGAAAATTAACCAAAAACATCGCGAAACCTGCGGTTCAATTTGGTGGGCGCTATCGGATTATCGATTTTGCTCTCTCAAACTGTGCCAACTCAGGAATTCACAATGTTGGTGTGATTACACAGTATCAACCACTTGCCCTTAACAGCCATATTGGGAATGGTTCCAGCTGGGGCTTGGATGGAATCAATACGGGTGTGTCTATTCTCCAACCTTATTCAGCTAGTGAAGGAAATCGGTGGTTCGAAGGAACTAGTCATGCCATTCTCCAAAACATCGACTATATCGATAGCATCAATCCGGAATATGTCTTGATTCTATCTGGGGACCACATCTACAAGATGGATTACGATGACATGCTTCAAGCACACAAGGATAATAACGCAAGCTTGACTGTTGCAGTCCTAGATGTACCTTTGAAGGAAGCAAGCCGTTTTGGAATCATGAATACAGATGCCAATAATCGGATTGTCGAATTTGAAGAAAAACCAGCTGAACCAAAATCAACTAAGGCTTCAATGGGGATTTACATCTTTGACTGGGCTCGTCTGCGCAATATGTTGGTTGCTGCTGAAAAGAGTGATATCGATATGTCAGACTTCGGTAAAAATGTCATTCCAACGTATCTAGAATCAGGCGAAAGTGTTTATGCTTATGAATTCAATGGTTATTGGAAAGACGTTGGTACGATTGAGTCTCTTTGGGAAGCCAATATGGAATATATCGATCCAAATAATGCCTTGGATAGTCGCGATCGTCACTGGAAAATCTATTCACGCAACCTTATTTCACCACCAAACTTCTTTGGAGAACATGGTCACATCGAAGATTCTCTTGTAGTCGATGGTTGTTTGGTAGACGGTACAGTCAAACACTCCATCTTATCAACAGAAGCTCAAGTTCGTGAAGGAGCTGTTGTTGAAGATGCTGTCGTGATGAGCAATGCCATTATCGGTAAAGGAGCTGTCGTAAAACGCGCGATCATCGGAGAAGGCGCAGTCATTGCAGAAGGTGTCGTGATTGATGGAACAGAGGAAGTACAAGTTGTCGGTTACAATGAAAAAGTGGGGGTAGCAACAGATGAAGATTGATAAATATTCAGCCATTTTAGGAAATACAGTTGGGTATCATGATATGTCCACTTTGACTAGCCATCGTCCGGTAGCATCCCTACCGTTTGATGGGAAATACCGCTTAATCGACTTCCCATTGTCTAGTCTTGCAAATGCTGGTATTCGTAGTGTTTTTGGGATTTTCCAACAAGAAAATATTAGTTCGGTCTTTGACCATATTCGTTCAGGTCGTGAGTGGGGCTTGTCTACTTTATTGAGCCACTATTACCTCGGAATCTATAATACTCCAGTTGAAAATACAACGGTAGGGCCAGAATACTACCAACAATTATTGACCTATTTGAAACGGTCTGGTTCTAATCAAACAGTTGCTTTGAACTGTGATGTATTAATGAATATTGACCTCAATCAGATTTTCCACCTTCATAATACCATTGATCGTCCGATTACAGTGGTTTATAAAAAGTTGCATCCGCAAGACATCTCAGAAGTCAATGCTGTCTTGAAAATTGATGAAACAGACCATGTTACAGAGCAAAAACTTTTTGATGGCAAGGATCCTGATGAAGTATACAACATGTCAAAGATGTCTTTATTGTGGATACTCCTTGGTTGATTGAAAAAATAGAAGAAGAAGCTAAGAAAGAATACCCACAAAAATTGCGCTATATCTTGCGTGATTTGGCGGTGGAATACAATGCTTTTGCTTTTGAATATACAGGCTACCTAGCAAATATTCACTCAGTTGAATCCTATTATCAAGCAAACTTGGATATGTTGGAAAACCAAAAATTCATGAAGCTCTTTTCACCAAATCAAAAGGTGTATACAAAAGTGAAGAATGAAGAGCCGACTTATTATTCCAAGACTTCAAATATCAAATCGTCCCAATTTGCTTCGGGTAGTATTGTAGAAGGAACCGTTGAACGCTCTGTTGTTTCACGCCGGGTACACCTTCATCAAGGTTCAGAAGTCCGTAGTAGTCTTCTTTTCCCTGGTGTTGTCATTCATGAAAATGCAATCGTCGAACATGCCATCCTGGATAAGGGGGCCGAAGTGGCTGCTGGTGTGACGATTCGTGGGACAGAAGAAGCACCTGTCGTGGTTAAAAAAGGAACGATTGTTACAGAGGATATTGTCTAATGAAACTATTATTTGTTGCAGCTGAAGGAGCACCGTTTTCTAAAACAGGTGGTTTGGGAGACGTTATTGGCGCTCTTCCTAAATCCTTAGCGAAAAGTGGTCATGATGTGCGCGTGATCCTCCCTTACTATGATATGGTAGAGGCTAAGTTTGGAGATCAAATTGAAGATGTCTTGCATTTTGAGACCAAGGTTGGCTGGAGAAGTCAATATGTTGGTGTGAAACGCATTGTGCGCGATGGCGTCACCTTTTACTTTATTGATAATCAACACTATTTCTTTAGAGGACATGTGTATGGTGACTTCGATGATGGCGAACGCTTTGCCTTCTTCCAGCTCGCGGCCTTAGAAACGATGGAACGAGTTGACTTCATTCCAGATGTTCTTCATGCCCATGATTACCATACGGCGATGATTCCTTTCTTGCTGAAGGAAAAATACCGTTGGATTCAAGCTTATCATGGAATTAAAACAGTATTGACCATCCATAATTTGGAATTCCAAGGTCAGTTCGACCCAGGAATGTTGTGGGATCTTTTCGGAGTTGGATTTGAACGCTATGCAGATGGAACGCTTCGGTGGAATGATTGCCTGAACTGGATGAAAGCTGGTATTCTATATGCTGACCGTGTAACAACCGTTTCTCCTAGCTATGCGCATGAGATTATGACTGCTGAATATGGTTGTGGCTTGGATCAGATCCTTCGAATGGAGTCTGGCAAGGTGACCGGAATTGTTAACGGGATTGATGCGGATCTGTATAATCCTGAAACGGATCCACTCTTGACGTATCACTTCAGTCTCTCAGATCTTTCAGGTAAAGCAGCTAGCAAACGAGCTCTTCAAGAACGTGTCGGTCTACCTGTTCGCGATGATGTTCCTTTGTTTGGGATCGTCTCTCGTTTGACACGTCAAAAAGGTTTTGATGTGGTGGTAGAAGAGTTGCATCAACTTTTGCAAAAGGATATTCAGATTGTCTTGCTCGGTACAGGAGATCCTGGATTTGAAAATGCCTTTGCTTGGTTTGGTCAAGCCTACCCAGATAAACTTTCAGCGAATATCACATTTGATGTCCAATTGGCTCAAGAAATCTATGCAGCATCAGATGTCTTCTTGATGCCAAGTCGCTTTGAACCGTGTGGCCTTTCTCAAATGATGGCCATGCGTTATGGAACCCTTCCTTTGGTGCATGAAGTCGGTGGACTTCGTGATACCGTTCAACCGTATAATGCTGTTGATGGAAGTGGAACAGGCTTTAGTTTCAATAATTTGTCTGGTTATTGGTTTAACTGGGCGGTTGATGAAGCCTTGGCTGTCTACTACAATGACAAACAGGCTTGGTATGGTCTCCAAGAGCAAGCTATGACGCGTGACTTCTCATGGGATACGGCTAGTCAACGATACAATGATTTGTACCAATCCTTATAAATAGATCTATAATACAAACGCCTTTCGAGGCGTTTTTTGTGTTGCTTTCTTCCTATAAAGAAAACGGTTTATTTTTTTGAGTTTTAGAGCTTGCTAAAATAGAAGAAAAAAGATAAGATAGGTAAAGGTAAAAAATCCCGGGAAGGTTCTTATTTCTAGAAAGGATCCCAGCCTCTCTAAAAACAATCAGGTCCTTGCTTGAGGGTTAAATATTACTATATAGGAATTTTAGGATGAAAAAAGCGAAACAAACGTTTGAAAAAATGACCAAATATTCGATTCGAAAATTATCTGTCGGTGTTGGTCCGGTAGCCATTGGAGTCTTTTTATTAGGAGGAAGCTTGTTAGGAGCTCGTCCTGTCAAAGCAGATCAGGTGACTCTACCTGCTCATGTGCACTTAGGATATGTGACAGAAGAAGAGCTGACTGCTGAAGAAAAAGCACAGGTGATTCATGCAATCCCTGAAGCATATCAAAATGAAGATACTTTCTATCTCGTCTATAAGAAGAAGGAAGCAACTCAGTCGGTTCTTCCTCAAACAGGAAGTCAGGAAGTCGCCCTATTTGGCCTAAGTCTAGCCACAGCTTCCTTTGCGGTCCTCTTACTTTCTAAAAAGCACCGAAAGAAGGTTATGGGCGTCCTTTTGATTGGAGCCATGGGACAAAGTCTTCTACTTCCAGTTGAAGTCGCAGCCCTACAAAATCAAGTTTTGCGCGCTTATAACCAGGATCTTGCGATCGCATCGAGCGAAGATCTTGCAGATGGTGTGATTCAAATTGATGGCTATGACTATGTGGGCTATCTGCGCTACCCGTCAGTCCAAAAGACGAGCTTACGAGAGCCAAAGGCTATGCAGGAAACGAAACCTTCTGTAGAAGGAACGATCAAAACAAGTACAGGTATTCCACAAGTGGAAGCACAAGCGCGTGTGACGCCAGAAGTCGCTCCAGCCTTTCCTCAAGTTGAAAAACCAAGCCTGGAAGTCTCTACTGAGCCTGTGCCATTTGAAACCGTCAAGCAAGCTGATCCTACATTAGCCAAAGGGCAAACCAAGGTGCTGACTGCTGGCCAAAATGGGGAGCGTACCATATTGACGGAAGTGAGTGTGGTAGATGGACAAGAAGTTCGCAGAGTAGTCGAAAGCAAGGTCACCAAAGAACCAGTTTCACAAATTCTTGCTGTTGGGACAAAAGAAGATGCCCAATCAACCCCTCAACCCAGCCCTTCTCCAGTTGTAACGGCTAAGGGGACACAAGAAGAAGGCCATGTCGGCGAAGCCCCTATTCAACCGGAGAACCCAGCCTATACAGGTGTGGTGGAAGCTAAGGGAACACAGGAAGAAGGCCATGTCGGCGAAGCTCCTGTTCAACCAGAGACTCCAGCCTATACAGGTGTGGTGGAAGCTAAGGGAACGCAGGAAGAAGGCCATGTCGGCGAAGCTCCTATTCAACCGGAGACTCCAGCCTATACAGGTGTGGTGGAAGCCAAGGGGACACAGGAAGAAGGCCATGTCGGCGAAGCTCCTGTTCAACCGGAGAACCCAGCTTACCAAGTGGCCGAAGGGACGGTAACAGAGACAGAAACGGTAATCCTTCCATATGAAACAGAGTATGTAACGGATGCCAATCGTTACACCGATGAAGAAAGCATTCTTCAGAAAGGTGAGGCCGGTAGTCAGGAGATTCGTCGTGTTTATAAGACGGTCAATGGCGAGAAGATTGGCGAGCCCGTGAGCACGACAACTGAAACGGTAAAAGCTCCTGTGACAGAAAAAATTAGTCGTGGGACTAAGGCGATTGAAGGCCAAACAGAGGAAGTTGCTTTTGAAGAAATTCCATTTAAGACGGTAACCGAACAAGATGCCACCTTGCTAAAAGGAACCGAAAGGGTTTCTCAAGTCGGTAAAAATGGGAAGAAAAAAATCACCAAGGTCTATAAGACCATTAAAGGTGTCAAAACAACGGATGCTCCTACAATTTCTGAAGAAGTACTAGAACAAGCCCAAGATCAGATCATTCAACAAGGGACCAAAGAACTTGAAAAGCCTACCTTAACTTTGACCCAGGTCGATAAGGAAGAATTGAAGCGCAGTGCGAAAGCTACCTATCATTTGGATAAACCAGACGGTGTGACCATCAAGTCCATCCAGGCTGTATTGAAGAAGGGTGATCAAGTGGTGAAAACCCTGACCCTTTCAGAGACGGACTTGGCAGCTGCTTTAGCGGACTTGGACTACTACAAGGATTATACGCTCGCAACGACCATGGTCTATGACCGTGGAAATGGGGATGAAGAAGAAGTTCTCAAGGAAGAACCACTGAGAATTGATCTTAAAAAAGTTGAAATCAAAAACATCAAGGAAACCAGTCTGATTAGCGTGGATGACCAAGGTCTTGAGACCGATAGCAGCCTCTTGTCTGAAACACCATCAGATGTGAAGCCTTACTACTTAAAGGTCACCACCCATGATAATAAGATTACAAAACTAGCCGTTGATAAAATTGAAGAAGTGACGGTAGATGGCGCAACCCTCTACAAAGTAACAGCCAAAGCTCCTGATCTCATCCAACGGACTGGGGACAACCAGTTCAGTGAGGACTATGTCCACTATATTGCGAGACCCAAAGTACATGAAGGTGATGTCTACTACAATTTCAACGAACTTGTAAAAGCCATGCAAGCCAATCCGTCTGGCACCTTTAAACTGGGTAGCAATATGAATGCGGCTAATGTCCAGCCAGCAGGGAAATCCTATGTGACCAATGCCTTCAAGGGAATTTTGGAAAGTACGGATGGGAATACATTTGCCATCCATAATATTACAAGACCATTATTTGGAAATATCGAAGGTGGCTCCGTTAAGAATCTCTTGCTTGAAAATGTCAATATTGACCTACCTGGGACAGATCGAGTAGCCCCAATCGCAGGTGTCATCAAAAACAATGCAACTGTCGAGAATGTTAAAGTAACAGGAAGTGTTGTTGGGAACAATGACGTAGCAGGGATCGTCAATAAAATTGATGGCAGTGGGAAAGTCAGTAATGTCGCCTTTATCGGGAAACTGCACGCTGCTGGGAACAAAGGTGGCTATCTAGCGGGTGTTGTTGGTGAGAACTGGAAGGGTGTCGTAGAAAAAGCTTACGTTGATGCTGAAATCACTGGGAATAAAGCCAAAGCTGCAGGTTTGGCTTATTCCTCTCAAAATGGTGGAAATAACCACACAGTAGGTAAAGAAGGGGTTCTCAGAAACTCCGTTGCTAAAGGTTCGATTGAACTGAAAGAAGCTGTTCAATCTGGTGGGTTACTGGGGACCAACTGGGCCTTGGGTGCTATTGAAGACAACATCACCATGATGAAAGTCAAAACTGGTGAGATGGTCTTCGGACACTCGGATATCGACGCAGATGATTATTTCACCTATTCAAGAACCAAGCGCAATTACAGTGTGGAAGGCGTGAGTGAAGGGAAGAAATCCTTTAACAACTCCCGTAAAATCCCTAGCATCTCGCTGGCAGAAGCTGAGCAGAAAATCGAAGCAATGGGAATCACTGCTGATAAATTTACCAGCAGTAAACCGATTGAAGACACGCTCAATCACCTTGTTAGCAAAGACGATCAATACAAGGCCATCACTGCTTACGATGCGAATCGTGAGCTAGCTTACCGTAATATTGCTAAATTGCAACCTTTCTACAACAAAGAATGGATTGTCGACCAAGGAAATAAACTGGCTGCAACGAGTCCTCTCTTGACCAAGGAAGTCTTGTCTGTGACCGCTATGAAGGGCAATGATTTTGTTACTGAACTAGCTAATGCTGATCACATCCTGATCCACTACGCAGATAAGACAAAAGATATCTTTAGCATGACGTCGAAAGACTCTAAAGTTAAACAAGTCAAAGAGTACAGTGTAGCGGAGCTCGGTGAAGTGGTCTACACGCCAAATATGGTGGACAAAGACCGGAGCGATCTCATCAGTGCTATCGTAGGGAAACTAAGTCCAGTCGAATTGCAATCAGATCCAATCTACACACATCTTGGTCGAACAGGACCTAACAAAGTCAATGCCATTAAGAACCTTTACCTTGAAGAAAGCTTCCAAGCAGTCAAGGACAATCTGACTCACTTTGTCAAACAACTGGTTGAAAACCAAGATCATCAGTTGAATACAGATGAGGCTGCCAAACGGGCCCTCATTAAGAAGATTGATGACAACAAGGCCGCTGTTCTTTTAGGGCTTTCTTACCTCAATCGCTATTATGGAGTGAAGTTCGATGATGTCAATCTCAAGCAGCTCATGTTGTTCAAGCCAGACTTCTATGGGAAGAATGTCGATGTTTTAGACCGCTTGATTGAAATCGGCTCAAAAGAAGACTACATCAAAGGGACTCGTACCCATGATGCCTTCCGTGAAGTCGTGGCTAAATCGACTCTTTCTGGCAACCTAAATGACTTCCTGAAGTACAATATGGAGCTCTTTACAACTGATACAGACTTGAATGATTGGTTCATCAAAGCAACCAAAGACAATGTCTATATTGTGGAGCCTGAGACGACCAATCCAGCGTTCGCATCTGCTAAGCATAGAGCCTATGAGGGCTTAAACAATGATGTTCACGGTAAAATGATCTTGCCACTCTTGAACTTAAAAGATGCTCATATGTTCTTGATTTCAACTTACAATACCATGGCCTATAGTTCCTTCGAGAAATATGGTAAGAACACGGTAGCAGAGCGGAATGCCTTCAAAACCGAAATTGATAAGGTCGCTAAAGGACAACAGAATTACCTAGATTTCTGGTCACGTCTAGCAACAGATAAGGTTCGCAATCAACTCTTGAAGAGCAATAATATGGTTCCGACCCCTGTCCTTGATAACCAAAACTACAAGGGTATTAGTACAGACCGTTATGGCCACACCAACAGTGGTAAAGATGTGGCTCCAATCCGTGAATTGTATGGTCCAACCGATCGTTACCATGCGACAGATTGGCGGATGGGAGCAGTGGCGCGAATTTACGGAAATCCATATAAAGACGATTCTGTCTTCTTCATGGTGACCGATATGATCAGTGACTTTGGGGTCTCTGCCTTCACGCATGAAACGACGCACGTCAATGACCGGATGGTTTATTTAGCTGGTTGGAGACATCGCGAAGGAACTGATATCGAAGCCTTTGCCCAAGGAATGCTCCAAACACCATCTGTATCCAATCCAAATGGGGAATACAAGGCCTTAGGTATCAACATGGCCTATGAACGTCCAAATGATGGAAACCAATGGTACAATACCAATCCGAATGACCTCACCTCACGTGAGGACATCGATCGGTATATGAAAGGCTATAATGATACCCTCATGCTTCTGGATTACCTAGAAGGAGAAGCTGTCCTCAACAAAGGCAGTCAAGACTTGAACAATGCATGGTTCAAGAAGGTTGATAAACAATACCGAGGGGCTAACACCAAGAATCAATTTGATAAGGTACGTCCTTTGAGCGATGAGGAAAAAGCCATCACCTTACATTCAGTAGATGATCTCATCACCAACAACTTCATGACCAATCGTGGTCCTGGAAATGGAGTCTATAATCCATCTGACTTTGGCTCAGCCTATGTGACGGTACCGATGATGACAGGGATCTATGGTGGGAACACCAGTGAAGGGGCTCCTGGAGCCATGTCCTTCAAACACAATACCTTCAGACTCTGGGGTTACTATGGCTATGAAAAAGGATTCCTGGGTTATGCTTCAAACAAGTATAAACAAGAGTCCAAACAAGCAGGTCATGCGACTCTAGGGGATGATTACATTATTCAAAAGATTTCTGATGGGAAATTCAGTACCCTTGAAGACTGGAAGAAAGCCTACTTCAATGAAGTGGTAACCAGTGCCAAAAATGGACTTCAGGCTATTGAAGTGGATGGCACTATTTACAGCACTTATGATGACTTGAAACAAGCTTTCGCTACTGCAGTTGAAAAAGATCAGGCCAGCTTGAAGAATGGTGCTGTTAAATTTGACAATACGGTTGCATTGAAAGAAAAAATCTTTAAGAAATTGCTGCAACAAACTGATAGTTTTAAAACGTCTATCTTTAAATAATTGAATTCTCTCATCTGCTGAGCAGGTGAGAGTTTTTTAGAAGAAAAAATGAATAGAGGTGTACAAAGTGTCTAAAAATTAAAAGGAATCAATCGTAGATCGGAAAATTTATCATATTAAAAAAATAACGTAATTTAACAAAAACGCTTTCTTTTCTAGGAAATATTTGACTATTATATCTTTTAGGAGTAAACTAAGGAGGTAAAATTTATAAAAGGAGAATTCATCATGAATTTAACATTTTTAGGTCTTTGTTTAGCCTGCTTTGGTGTGTCACTTGCAGAAGGTTTGATGATGAGCAGTTTGTTAAAATCTGCATCTCGTCAACCAGAAATTATTGGCCAATTGCGTAGCCTTTTGATCCTTGGTGTTGCCTTTGTCGAAGGTACTTTCTTCGTTACTTTGGTTATGGCCTTTATTATCAAATAGACGCTTCTGTTTTAGAAAAGGAGGTGTCAAACCTTGGAAGAAAGTATCAATCCAACGATCACTCTTGGACCTGTAACTTTTAATTTGACCCTACTTGCTATGACCTTGATTGCTGTTTTGGTGGTTTTTGGCTTTATTTATTGGGCCAGCCGTAAAATGACGATCCGACCAAAGGGCAAACAAAATGTGCTGGAATACGCATATGACTTTGTCGTAGGTTTCACCAAAGGAAATATTGGGGAACATTATATAAAGGACTATTCCTTGTTCTTGTTTGTTCTTTTCCTATTTCTTTTAGTGGCCAATAACATTGGATTGATGGCTAAAATCGAAACGACCAATGGTTACAATTTGTGGACATCACCAACCGCTAACCTGGGTTATGACTTTGCCTTTTCATTTTTGATCACCTTAATCGCCCATGTAGAAGGAATTCGCCGACGTGGTGTGAAGGAATATTTAAAGGCTTTTGTGACACCTGGATTTATGACCCCCATGAATATTTTGGAAGAATTAACGAACTTTGCCTCCTTGGCTCTTCGGATCTTCGGAAATATCTTTGCGGGTGAGGTACTAGCAAGCTTGCTTGTGACTTTGTCGCATCAAGCTGTTTATTGGTATCCATTTGCCTTTATTGGAAGCATGGCGTGGACAGCGTTTTCGATTTTCATTTCATGTATCCAAGCCTATGTGTTTACCATGTTGTCATCAATCTATATTGGTAAGAAAATTAATGGCGAAGAGTAAGTAGAGGAGGAGTAGAAGAATGCATGTATCAATGAGTGAAATTATTGGTAACTTTATTCTCATTGCTGGTTCCTTCCTATTATTAATCTTTTTAATAAAGAAATTTGCATGGAACAATATCAATGTAATTTTAGAAGCGCGTGCCAAAAAGATTACAGATGATATTGATGGAGCAGAATCAGCTCGTCAAAAAGCTGAGGAACTAGCAAATAAACGTGAAGAAGAGTTGGCAGGTAGCCGCAAAGAAGCAGCGTCTATCGTCGAAAATGCAAAGGAAACTGCAGAAAAGAACAAATCTCAGATCCTTTCAGAAGCCACTCAAGAAGCAGTACGTTTGAAAGAAAAAGCGCAACAAGAAATTGCGCATAACAAAGAAGAAGCATTGAACAGTATCAAAGGCGATGTGGCAGATCTCACTGTCAATCTTGCCAGCAAATTGTTGAGCCAACAGCTGGATGCTGAAGGTCAACGCCAACTGATCGATCGCTATCTTGATGAATTAGGAGAAGCCTAATGGACAAAAAGCAACTGATGGTGATTGAGAAATATACCCAGCCTTTTGTTCAATTGGTCTTTGAAAAAGGAGAACAAGACCTGGTCTTTGAAAAATTAACCCAAATCAAGGGTATTTTTGAGGAAACGGGACTTGCTAACTTCTTAGCTCATATCGGTGTAGAGGATGAAGAGAAAGCAAAAAGTCTACGACTTTTTCAACCCTCGGATTCACAATTACTCGACCATTTGATTGAAGTGGTTATTCTCAATCATCGTGAAGCCTTATTTTATGACATTGTAACGATTTGTTTGGATCAGATTCAACTATTGAGCAACGCTTTTGTCGTCACTGTTACGACGGTTGCTGGTTTGGATCCTGTTCAAGAGCAAAAGCTAATCCCCATTATCGAAAGAAAATTTGGGATTCAAGTTCGCTCAATCCAACAAAAGATCGATCCAGATCTAATTGGTGGTTTTGTCGTGACAGCCAATCATAAAACATTGGATACCAGTCTCAAACACCAATTGCAAGTCATAAAATCTAAATTGAAATAGAAAGTGGTGTGAATTTTGGCGATTAACGCACAAGAAATCAGCGCTTTAATTAAGCAACAAATTGAAAATTTCAAGCCAAACTTTGACGTCACTGAGACAGGTGTTGTAACCTACATTGGTGACGGGATTGCCCGTGCTCATGGTCTTGAAAACGCCATGAGTGGTGAGCTATTGATCTTTGAAAATGGCTCATACGGGATGGCTCAAAACTTGGAAACAACGGATGTCGGGATCATCATTTTGGGTGATTTCACGGATATTCGTGAAGGAGACTCTGTCCGTCGTACAGGTAAAATCATGGAAGTCCCTGCAGGAGATGCCTTGATTGGTCGTGTTGTCAACCCACTTGGCCAACCAGTGGATGGTTTGGGTGAGATTGTGACAGATAAATTCCGTCCAGTTGAAACGCCAGCTCCTGGTGTTATGCAACGGAAATCTGTCTCAGAACCTCTACAAACTGGTTTGAAAGCCATTGATGCCCTTGTTCCAATTGGACGCGGTCAACGGGAATTGATCATCGGGGACCGTCAAACAGGGAAAACTTCGATTGCCATCGATACCATTTTGAACCAAAAGGGTCAAGACATGATCTGTATCTATGTGGCGATTGGTCAAAAAGAATCAACAGTTCGTACGCAAGTAGAAACTCTCCGTAAATACGGAGCTATGGATTATACGATTGTGGTAACTGCTTCGGCTTCTCAACCGTCTCCATTACTTTATTTGGCACCTTATGCTGGGGTTGCTATGGCAGAAGAGTTCATGTATAACGGTAAACATGTTTTGATCGTCTATGATGATTTGTCAAAACAAGCCGTAGCCTACCGTGAATTGTCCCTTCTTCTCCGTCGTCCACCAGGACGTGAAGCCTTCCCAGGGGATGTCTTCTATCTTCACAGCCGTTTGTTGGAACGTTCAGCTAAAGTTTCAGATGAATTGGGTGGGGGTTCTATTACAGCTCTTCCAATCATTGAAACCCAAGCAGGAGATATTTCTGCTTATATCGCAACCAACGTGATTTCGATCACAGACGGACAAATCTTCTTGCAAGATAGTTTGTTCAATGCTGGTATTCGTCCAGCCATTGATGCAGGTTCTTCTGTATCCCGGGTTGGTGGATCTGCCCAAATCAAGGCTATGAAGAAAGTTGCGGGTACCCTTCGTATCGACCTTGCTTCATATCGTGAATTGGAAGCCTTCACGAAATTTGGTAGTGACTTGGATGCTGCGACTCAAGCGAAATTGAACCGTGGTCGCCGAACAGTTGAAGTCTTGAAACAACCCGTTCATGAACCATTGACAGTTGAAAAACAAGTCGTGATCTTGTACGCCTTGACTCATGGTTTCTTAGATAGTGTTCCAGTAGACGACATTCTTCGTTTCCAAGAAGAGTTGTTTGATTACTTTGAAGCACATTATGATCAAATCTTTGAGACGATTCGTTCAACACATGATCTTCCAGCAGAAGAAGAACTGGATGCAGCCCTTACAGAATTTGTCAACCAGTCAAATTTCAAATAGAAATAGGAGTGGAAGATGGCAGTTTCATTAAATGATATAAAAAATAAAATTGCATCCACTAAAAATACCAGTCAAATTACCAATGCCATGCAGATGGTGTCTGCTGCTAAACTCGGAAAATCGGAGCAAGCAGCCAAGGATTTTCAGGTTTATGCTGCTAAGGTACGTAAGTTACTAACAGACTTGCTCCATGGACATGAAACAGAAAATGCTAAGTCCCATCCCATGTTGGTGAGTCGGCCGGTAAAAAAGACAGCTTATATCGTGATTACATCCGATCGTGGTTTGGTCGGAGGCTACAATGCCTCCATCCTTAAAACCATGATGGAAATGAAGGCAGAATATCATCCAACTGGAGATGACTTTGAAGTGATCTGTATTGGAAGTGTCGGGGCGGATTTCTTCCGTGCCCGTGGGATTCAGCCGGTTTATGAATTGCGTGGTTTGCCTGATCAACCTAGCTTTAAGGAAGTTCGTACGATCATTTCGAAAACAGTCCAAATGTATCAGGAAGGCTTGTTTGATGAGTTGTACGTCTGTTACAACCATCACGTCAACAGTTTGACTAGCCAAATGCGGGTGGAACAGATGCTTCCAATTATTGATTTGGACCCCAATGAAGCAGATGAGGATTATGTATTGAATCTAGAATTGGAATCTAGTCGAGATGCTATTTTGGATCAATTGCTCCCTCAATTTGCTGAAAGCATGATCTATGGTGCCATTATTGATGCTAAAACAGCTGAAAATGCTGCGGGGATGATGGCCATGCAAACTGCAACAGACAATGCCAAGAAAGTCATTGATGAATTAACGATTCAATACAACCGTGCTCGTCAAGCAGCGATTACACAAGAAATTACCGAAATCGTTGCTGGTGCTAGCGCCCTTGAATAGTTGTCGGATACAATTTTATATAAAAAAAACAGATGCTCGAAAGAGAACTTTTGAGCAGTAGAAATTACTTAGAATAGGAGAATGACATGAGTTTAGGCAAAATTTCTCAGGTCGTAGGTCCCGTCGTAGACGTTGCCTTTTCCGTTGGAGATAAACTTCCTGAGATCAATAATGCGCTTGTAGTCTATAAAAATGACCAACAAAAATCAAAAGTCGTTCTTGAAGTAGCTTTGGAACTTGGTGATGGGGTCGTACGGACCATCGCCATGGAATCAACTGATGGTTTAACACGTGGAATGGAAGTCTTGGACACAGGTCGTCCAATCTCTGTTCCTGTCGGAAAAGAAACCTTGGGACGTGTCTTCAATGTTCTTGGAGATACCATTGACTTGGATCAACCTTTTCCTGAGGATGCTCCTCGTGACTCCATCCACAAAAAAGCTCCATCCTTTGACGAGCTCTCTACTTCAGAAGAAATTCTTGAAACAGGGATCAAGGTTATTGACCTCTTAGCCCCTTATTTGAAAGGTGGGAAGGTCGGACTCTTCGGTGGTGCCGGAGTTGGGAAGACCGTCTTGATTCAAGAATTAATCCATAATATTGCCCAAGAACACGGTGGGATTTCTGTATTTACCGGTGTTGGGGAACGGACACGTGAAGGGAATGACCTTTACTGGGAAATGAAAGAATCTGGCGTTATTGAAAAAACAGCCATGGTCTTTGGACAAATGAATGAGCCACCTGGAGCACGGATGCGTGTTGCTTTGACTGGTTTGACCATTGCGGAATACTTCCGTGATGTCGAAGGTCAGGACGTTCTCTTGTTTATCGACAATATCTTCCGTTTCACCCAAGCCGGATCTGAAGTATCAGCCCTTTTGGGACGGATGCCATCAGCCGTTGGTTACCAACCTACTTTGGCAACTGAAATGGGGCAATTGCAAGAACGGATTACGTCAACGAAGAAAGGTTCTGTTACATCCATCCAAGCCATCTATGTGCCAGCCGATGACTATACAGACCCAGCGCCAGCAACCGCTTTTGCTCACTTGGATTCAACCACCAACTTGGAACGTAAATTGGTACAATTGGGGATCTACCCTGCGGTGGATCCATTGGCATCAAGCTCACGTGCCCTTTCTCCAGAAATCGTAGGAGAAGAACACTATGCAGTAGCTTCTGAAGTCAAACGCGTCCTTCAACGTTACCATGAATTGCAAGATATCATTGCTATCTTGGGGATGGATGAATTGTCTGACGAAGAAAAGACCTTGGTTGCTCGTGCTCGCCGGATCCAATTCTTCTTGTCACAAAACTTCAACGTTGCGGAACAATTTACAGGTCAACCTGGTTCTTATGTACCAGTTGGAGAAACTGTTCGTGGCTTTAAAGAAATTTTGGATGGGAAATATGACCATCTTCCTGAAGATGCCTTCCGTGGTGTTGGATCGATCGAAGATGTGATCGCCAAAGCTGAAAAAATGGGATTCTAAGAAGAGGTGAAAGATGAGTCAAATGAACGTCCAAATCGTTACACCGGATGGACTGGTTTATGATCATCATGCCGCATTTGTATCTGTCAAGACAATTGATGGTGAATTAGGGATTTTACCTCATCATATCAATACCATTGCGGTTTTGGCTGTAGACCAAGTAAAGGTTCGTCGTGTCGACGATGACAAACATATTGATTGGATTGCAGTCAATGGTGGGATTATCGAAGTAGTTGATAATGTCATTACCATTGTAGCGGATTCAGCTGAACGCGCCCGAGACATTGATATTAGCCGGGCTGAGCGTGCAAAATTGCGTGCGGAAAAGGCCCTTGAAGAAGCCAAAGATCAGCATTCGGTTGATATGGAACGTCGTGCTAAAATTGCTCTTCAACGCGCCATTAACCGGATTAATGTCGGAAATCGTTTATAACATATAAAAAAATAAGGTAGAGGTCTTGTCCTCGCCTTATTTTTGTTGAGTGAGAATCAAAAGAAGAAAGTGAGAATCAAATATGGTATAATAGCTGTATGATCCAAATGATTTTTAACTTTTCAAGCCATTTATTGTTTATCTTTTTTGCCTATTACCTATTGTTGAACCTAGTTCAATGGGAAAAGTTTTTAAAAGTAAGTACTGAAAATGCTGTTAAAATCCGTTTTTTGATCTTGATGCTCAGCATTGGAATCGGCTATCTAGCCAGCTCATTTTTTATCAGCGTGTATGAGATGAGTCGGCAGATTTTTATTGGCCAATTCTAGCCACATTTTATCAAAAATATGGTATGATAGAAGTCGTGACTTTAAGAAATTGGAGAACAATCCCGTATGGAAAAAATAATCGTTAATGGTGGAAATAATCGACTAGTTGGAACTGTCAAAATCGAAGGAGCAAAAAACGCTGTCCTTCCGCTTCTTGCTGCAACAGTCCTTGCAAGTGAGGGCGTGACAACCTTAAAAAATGTCCCTGTTTTATCAGATGTCTTCACAATGAACAATGTCGTTCGTGGGTTGAATGCACAAGTGACCTTCAATGAAGAAGAAAATACGGTTGTCGTAGATGCGCAAGAAAAATTATCAGAGGAAGCGCCTTATAAGTATGTGAGCAAGATGCGGGCCTCTATCGTTGTCTTGGGTCCTGTCTTGGCACGCAATGGCCATGCTAAAGTTTCCATGCCTGGAGGCTGTACGATCGGTAGTCGTCCAATAGACCTCCATCTCAAAGGTCTGGAAGCCATGGGGGCTGAAATTACACAAACGGCCGGCTATATTGAAGCAAAAGCAGATCGACTTCATGGAGCGCATATCTATATGGACTTCCCATCAGTAGGTGCGACACAAAATATTATGATGGCCGCAACCTTGGCTGATGGAGTCACCGTGATTGAAAATGCTGCGCGGGAACCTGAGATTGTCGACCTAGCTCTTTTGCTTAATAAAATGGGAGCTAATGTCAAGGGGGCAGGAACTGAGACCTTAACCATCGTCGGTGTGGAGAGCTTGCACGGGGCAGACCATAATGTTGTGCAAGACCGTATTGAAGCAGGAACCTTTATGATTGGGGCAGCCATGACGGGTGGAGATGTCTTGATCGAAGATGCCATTTGGGAACACAACCGTCCTCTTCTGTCTAAGATGCAGGAGATGGGTGTGACGGTAACCGAAGAAGAAAATGGGATTCGCATTCAATCGGATATCAGTAAGCTCCGTCCAGTGACTGTTAAAACCCTTCCTTACCCGGGATTCCCGACAGATATGCAGGCTCAATTCACAGCCTTGATGGCTATGGCTAAAGGTGAGTCTACCATGATTGAAACCGTCTTTGAGAATCGTTTCCAACATTTGGAAGAAATGCGTCGGATGGGGGTTCACTCAGACATTATGCGAGATACAGCTCGCATCGTAGGAGGCGAAAGCTTCCAGGGTGCTGAGGTCATGTCGACCGATTTACGTGCGAGTGCAACGCTTGTCTTGATGGGATTAGTGGCAGAAGGAGAGACCAAAGTTAGCAAATTAAACCACTTAGACCGTGGTTATTATCAATTCCATGAGAAATTGGTGGCACTTGGTGCAGACGTGAAACGTGTAGAGGAAGCAGACGATGAAAACTAATCTTCGCTATGTAGGCAAACAGCTAGGAATTGTCCTTCTGTTAGCTGTGATCGGAATCATCATTTTTGCGGTTGGTTTAGTCATTGGCTATGGGGTGATTGGAGATGGAAAAAATCCATGGTCCATTCTCTCTCCGGATACCTGGTCAGAGATCATTGGAAAACTCACAGGTAAATAAGATTTAAAGAAAATTTTTTAAAAAGGAGAGCAGCGAATCGAGTCAAAGACCCATCTAGCGCTGCTCTTTTTTGGAGAGAGGCATGACAAAACAAAGAGTAACAAAACGTACGAAACAAACACTAGCTGGGTTTGTGGTGGCAACAGCCCTAGCAATCGGTGGTTATTATTTTAATCAACCGACGGTAAAAGAAGCGACAGATCAGGTAGTTTCCGTAGTGACCAGCAGCCAAAATGAAACACCCAGTAAGGAATTAGCCAGCTCGGTGCTAACGAAATCTGCCCGTTCGCAATTGGGGAATGAGTTGGAATGGAATGGTGCTGGAGCCTTTGTCGTTAAGGGCAATCGAACAGATTTGGATGCCAGTGTGGCTAGTCAACCTTATGCGGATAACAAGACAAAAGAAGTGAATGGAAAGACTGTACCGACAGTTGCCAATGCCATCATGACCAAGGCGACTCGTCAGTACAGAGATCGCGATGCAACAGGAAATGGCCTAACCGATTGGAAACCTGCAGGTTGGCATCAGGTTCATAATCTGTCAGGCGAGTACGACCATGCGGTAGATCGGGGCCACCTATTGGGCTATGCCTTGATCGGTAATCTCAAAGGGTTTGATGCTTCGACTAGTAACCCCAAAAATATCGCTGTCCAAACGGCTTGGTCCAATCAAGCCAATGATCCTCATTCCACTGGTCAAAACTACTATGAGACCTTAGTCCGAAAAGCACTGGATAAGAACAAGCGGATCCGCTATCGGGTCACCTTGATCTACAATCAGCCAGAAGATTTGATTCCATTGGGGTCTCATATTGAAGCCAAATCGAGTGATGGGACCCTTGAGTTCAATGTCTTTGTTCCCAATGTACAAAGTGGGATTAGCCTGGATTACCAGACAGGAAAAGTAACCGTTCATCAATAAGCTGGAAAGCGTAGTTATTTAAGTTATTTTTAAGAATGGGGTGTTACAATTGCATACCTTCTTTAAGAGAAAGGAGAATGTATGAGAACCATTTTTCGATTTTTCAGAGGAATCCTTCGTATGGCTTGGAGTCTCTTTTGGGGATTTTTCTGGACCATTGCCATCAGTTTTCTCGTCCTAGTGGGGATCATCTATTTCACAGATTCTCCTAGTTCTGGTATGGATGGATTTGGACGAGCTGCCCAAAAGGTTGTCTATCAAGTCGGCAATTTATTTGGAGATCAGAGTTTTGCATCGCGCTTTGGGATGGCACCTAGCTCACAGACCACGCAGACGGACAATCATGAGCATAGCGGTGCTCGCTGGGAGAAAGCGGAGGCCACGGTCTATTTGGATCCCAATATCAGTCAAACTTTTGTAAAAGCTTATCGGGATGCTATTGAGGCTTGGAACCAAACAGGCGCCTTTACCTTCAAGTTGGTTACAAATGAAAAAGAGGCTAATGTGGTCTTGACAGAAATGGATAACGCATCTGTTTCTGCTGCAGGAGAGACTGCCTCTCAGACCAACCTCTTAACCAACCGCTTCACCCACATCACAGTGCGTCTCAATCGCCATTATCTTTTAAATTATGTCTATAACTATAGTTATGATCGGATTGTCAATACAGCTGAGCATGAGCTGGGCCATGCGATTGGGCTGGATCACACTGATGGAGAATCGGTCATGCAACCGGCTGGCTCCTTCTACAGTATCCAGGATACAGATGTGGAAGCAGTCCGACAATTGTACAAGGAAGAATAAAATACAATTTATCATTGAAAAGTTCTGGGCCCCAAGGGCTCAGGATTTTTTTGATGGCTCGTCTTTCCTTGTTTAATCTGAAAAAAGATAGTAAAATAGGGACATGATTATTTTACAAGCCAACAAAATTGAACGCTCTTTTGCAGGGGAGGTTCTTTTTGATAATATCAGCCTGCAAGTGGATGAACGGGACCGGATTGCCCTGGTCGGAAAGAACGGAGCCGGCAAGTCTACGCTCTTGAAAATCTTGGTGGGAGAAGAAGAGCCGACTTCTGGGGAAATCAATAAAAAGCGGGACCTTTCTCTCTCTTATTTAGCCCAGGATAGTCGATTTGAGTCGTCCAATACTATCTACGATGAGATGCTCCATGTCTTTGACGATCTTAGAAAGACCGAGAAAACCTTGCGGCAGATGGAGCTTGCGATGGGGGAAAAAACTGGGGCTGACTTAGAAAAACTCATGCAGGACTATGACCGTCTATCGGAAGAATTCCGTCAGGCTGGTGGCTTCACCTATGAAGCAGATATCCGCGCGATTCTCAACGGCTTTAAGTTCGATGAGTCTATGTGGCAGATGAAGATTGAAGAGCTGTCTGGAGGGCAAAATACCCGTCTAGCTCTGGCCAAGATGCTCTTAGAAAAACCAAATCTCCTGGTACTGGACGAGCCGACCAACCACTTGGATATTGAGACCATCGCCTGGTTGGAAAACTATCTGATCAATTATAGTGGGGCCCTTCTCATTGTCAGCCACGACCGGTATTTCCTAGATAAGGTCGCAACCATTACACTGGACTTGACCAAGCATTCTTTAGATCGCTATGTCGGTAATTACTCCAGTTTTGTCGAGCAAAAAGAGCAAAAATTGCTGACCGAAGCCAAGAACTACGAGAAGCAGCAAAAAGAAATTGCTGCTCTGGAAGACTTTGTTAATCGCAATTTGGTGCGGGCGTCGACCACCAAACGGGCCCAGTCTCGGCGCAAGCAGTTGGAAAAAATGGAGCGCCTAGACAAGCCGGAAGCTGGGACCAAGTCTGCTCATATGACCTTCCATTCCGATAAGACATCGGGAAATGTCGTCTTAACAGTAGAAGAGGCAGCCGTCGGCTATGATAATCAAATCCTGTCAGAGCCCATTAATTTGGATATCCGCAAGATGAATGCGGTCGCTATTGTAGGACCAAATGGAATCGGGAAATCTACTCTTATCAAGTCCATCGTCGGGCAGATTCCTTTTATCAAGGGGGAAGCTCGCTTTGGGGCTAATGTCGAGGTGGGCTACTATGACCAGACTCAGAGTAAGCTAACCCCTCACAACAGTGTCTTGGATGAGCTCTGGAACGACTTCAAGCTGACACCAGAAGTGGAGATCCGCAATCGCCTGGGAGCCTTTCTTTTCTCTGGGGATGATGTCAAGAAAACTGTCGGCATGCTGTCGGGTGGAGAGAGGGCGCGTCTGCTCTTGGCCAAGCTGTCCATGGAGAATAACAACTTCTTGATTCTCGATGAGCCGACCAACCACTTGGATATCGATAGCAAGGAAGTGCTGGAGAATGCCTTAATTGATTTTGACGGCACCTTGCTCTTTGTCAGCCACGACCGTTACTTTATCAATCGGGTGGCTACACAAGTTTTGGAACTCTCAGAAGAGGGCTCGACCCTTTACCTAGGAGACTATGATTATTATCTGGAGAAAAAAGCTGAGTTAGAGGCCCTTGCTGCAGCACAAGCAGAAGCTGTGCCTGTTTCTTCGACCGAAGAAGGCACCAGCAATGATTATCACTTGCAGAAACAAAACCAGAAGGAACTCCGAAAAATCACTCGTCGCATTGAGCAATTGGAAGCAGAGATGGAAGAGTTGGATCAGAAAATCCAAGACATCACCGAAACCATGCATAGCACCAACGATGCAGCTGACTTGGTTCAACTGCAAAGCGAGCTGGATCAACTGACTGTCCAGCAGGAAGCAGTCATGGAAGAGTGGGCAGAACTGTCAGAGCAGGTGGAATAAATTGTCTCGTTGAAAAGTGGATTTTAGACTCCTAGGGTAATCAACGGAGAGTAAGATGAACAAAAAGATATTTGTTAGGACACTATTTGACTGGTGTATCGTTATTGTTTTATCGGTTGTTTGCTATTTTGATATACAGCCAGCTATTCATATGAATACGAACCCAGAAAAATTGTATCAGCAAGGCTATGTTTATAAGGCCGAGAATAGTGAAGATGTATTAGCGATAAAAGTGCTGGATATCGACCCTAACCCGATTGAGAGAAAGAATAATACTTATTATTTAGTTAAACATGAATATGGGATCACAGCCATGAAGGTCATTAAAGGAAGCGTAAACAAACTACTTGAGATGAAAGAAGCACTTGCTCCTCAAGAAAATCCTTTGGAATCTGCTGAGTTTTATCTTCATGTACAGGTGTTGCCTGAAATTCGCAGGAGAAAGAAAAGTTCAGATGTCGTTATTATTAGCCAAGAATTTAAGGATATCATTCAAGAGAGATTTAACCAAAGCGACCTTTCAAAAGACGGGGCTACTGTCGATACGACGCATCTTCTTGATTTGATGGACGACAAAGGGGTAGCTCATTTTCTCGTGAAACCTGTATTGGTGGGACTTGCAGCATTCTTTTTCTTCATCAATACAATCAGAAGGACTTTCTATTTACGTAGACAGTTCAAACTTTTTAATACATTGTTTCCAGGTTATGCTAATCAGCCAGAGCAATTAGTGAAAGTTGCGGACTATGGGGATCACTCGTTACGAATGTTAGTTCACCAAGATGTTCTCGTGCTATACGGTTCGGAGTTTCAAGTCGTTCCAGTAAAAAGTATTAATCAAATTAAATTGTTTAGAACACGCAGAAAAGGACATTTTCGTTATAAGGCGAAGCTGTTCTTCTATTCGGGATCTTCTCTACAATTAGACGTCAATAGTGACGTGATTGAAGCGCAATATCGTTTCTTTGAATATCTAGCTACTCTTGCACCAATAGCAGTTGAAGATGGATGGATGATGAATCACAGTTAAGGGGATTGAGTTTGAAGATCTAAAAAGAATCCTGAAGAAGGACTTGAGGTCCTTGCTGCAGCACAAGCAGAAGCTGTGCCCACTTCTTCAATGGCAGAAGTCACCAGCAATGATTATCATCTGCAAAAGCAAAACCAAAAGGAACTCCGTAAAATTACTCTTCGCATTGAGCACTTGGAAGCGGAGATGGAAGAGCTGGATCAAAACATCCAAGCCGTCACCGGAACCATGCATGCTACCAATGATGCAGAAGACTTGGTCCAACTGCAAAGCGAGCTTGACCAACTAACTATCCAGCAGGAAGCGTTCATGGAAGAGTGGGCAGAACTGGCGGAGAGAGTGTAGTTTTCTAATTTGCCTAAGGAGAACATTGTGATGACTGAAAATGATTGGTTTATGAAGCAGGTTAAAGGTGTAGCCGACATGATTGGTACAACTTTGCGCCTACAGATTCAAAATTTAGATTTGGGGCAGTATGAAGATGAGGAAGGAAGACTCATCAACGGGGCTCACTATCTTCAGCAAGTCCTAGAAGAGCAGCGCTTCGCAGAGGCCATTTCTTTTGTTGAAGAGCAGATGAAACGCCTACCTCTTCATCAGTATGATCTATTGGTTGATTGGTTGATTTCCTACTTAAGACAATTAGATGTTTCCGTGAAAGAAGATCAAGGATTCTACGAAGGGTACTTGCAAGAGTTAGAAAGGCACTTAAAGGAATTTAAGTGGTAATCAAATGGAAAATTTAGGCAAAGTTTTTCGTGAATTTCGAATCAGCAAAAATTATTCCTTGAAAGAAGCTGCAGGAGAAGCTTGCTCGACCTCCCAATTATCCCGTTTTGAATTGGGGGAGTCGGATCTGGCTGCTTCGCGCTTCTTTGACATTTTGGACAATATCCATGTGACGATTGAGAATTTTATGGATAAGGCCAGAAATTTTCAACACCATGAGCATGTCGCTTTGATGGCTCAGATTATTCCGCTTTACTACTCAAATGATATTGCAGGTTTTCAAAAGCTTCAAAGAGAACAACTTGAAAAAGCCAAACATTCCACCAATCCCCTCTATTTTGAATTGAACTGGATCCTGCTACAAGGCCTGATTTGCCAGAGAGATGCCAGCTACACCATGAAGCAGCCTGATCTGGACAAGGTTGCGGATTACCTCTTTCAAACGGAAGAGTGGACCATGTATGAGTTGATCCTCTTTGGCAATCTCTACAGCTTTTATGATGTGGATTATGTCACTCGGCTTGGTAGAGAAGTGATGGAGCGGGAAGATTTCTACAAAGAAATTGGTCGCCATCGAAAACTCGTCTTAATTCTGGCCCTCAATTGCTACCAGCATTGTTTAGAACACCGTTCTTTTGAAAATGCCAGCTATTTTGAAGCCTATGTAGAAAAGATTATCGGCAAGAGCATCAAGCTCTACGAACGCAATGTCTTTCATTATCTCAAGGGATTTGCCCTGTATCAAAAGGGGCAAACAGAAGAAGGGCGGCAGCAAATGAGGGAAGCCATGCACATTTTTGATGTGCTGGGACTGCCAGAGCAGGTGGCCTATTATCAAGAACACTTTGATAAATTTGTAAAAAATGAATGTTCTAAATAGGACAGTGATAAAGGAGATTTTATGAACCGACATGCGGTCCAATTAATTAGTCGTGGAGCTATTAACAAAATTGGAAATATGCTCTATGATTATGGGAATAGTGTCTGGCTGGCCTCAATGGGGACTATAGGAAAGACGGTATTAGGGATCTATCAGATTTCTGAGTTAGTGACAGGGATTCTCGTGAATCCTTTTGGAGGAGTGATTTCAGACCGTTTTTCTCGTCGCAAGATTTTGATGACGACCGACTTGGTTTGTGGACTCCTTTGTTTGGCGATTTCTTTTATCACAAATGATAGCTTGATGATTGCGGCTCTTATTTTTGCCAATATTGTTCAGGCCATTGCCTTTGGTTTTTCTCGACCTGCCAATAAAGCCATTATTACCGAGGTAGTAGAGAAAGAAGAGATTGTGACCTATAACGCTCACTTGGAGTTAGTCTTACAGGTTGTTAGTGTCTGTTCACCTGTTTTTTCTTTCCTAGTTCTACAATTTGCCAGTCTTCATATGACCCTCTTATTAGATGCGCTGACCTTTTTCATTGCCTTTGTCCTAGTGGCTTTCCTTCCGAAAGAAGAAGCTAAGGTTCAAGAGAGGAAACAGTTTACCGGAAAAGATATTTTTTCTGATATCAAGGATGGGTTAGACTATATCTGGCATCAGAAAGAGATTTTCTTTCTCTTATTAGTGGCTTCTAGCGTCAATTTCTTTTTTGCGGCTTTTGAGTTTTTACTTCCCTTCTCGAATCGTCTATACGGGGTTAAAGGAGCTTATGCGACCATTTTAACGCTGGGAGCTATTGGATCTATTCTAGGAGCACTTGTTGCCAATAAAATGAAATCAAGTATGAGAATTCTCCTGTTTTTACTGCTTTTGGCAGGGATAGGAGTGTTCATAATGGGCTTGCCCCTTCCACCTTATCTTTCCTTTTCAGGAAATCTGGTCTGTGAATTTTTTGTGACCATTTTCGACATCCACGTTTTTTCCCAAGTACAAACCAAGGTGGAAGATGATTATCTAGGTAGAGTATTGAGCACAATTTATACCTTGGCTGTTCTCTTTATGCCCATCGCCAAAGGGTTGATGACTTGGTTGCCAAGCGTCCGTATGGAATCATTTCTCTTGATTGGAGCTGGGGTTATTCTCTTTTCATTCTTGGCTCAGCTAGTAGCTAAGCAGCTTCAATCGAAAGAACAGTAGGGATCCTTTGATAAATTTGTAAACCGTTATTTTTCCCAAATAGGGGACAAAATGAAAACCTCTTTCATGAACTGATACAATAGTTTCAGAAAATGAAGGAGGTTTTTTTATGAATCGACATGCAGTACAATTAATTGCTCGTGGAGCGATCAATCGAATGGGAAATATGCTCTATGACTATGGGAACAGTGTTTGGCTGGCCTCGATGGGGACGGTAGGAAAGACAGTGTTGGGGATCTATCAGATTTCTGAACTTGTTACCTCCATTCTAGTCAATCCATTTGGTGGCGTGATCTCAGACCGTTTTTCACGTCGCAAGATTTTGATGACAACCGACTTGGTTTGTGGTCTCCTTTGTTTGGGAATTTCTTTTATCACAAATGATAGCTTGATGATTGCAGGCCTGATTGTTGCCAATATTGTCCAGGCCATTGCTTTTGCTTTCTCTCGTACGGCTAATAAAGCCATTATCACAGAAGTTGTAGAAAAGGATGAGATTGTGACCTATAATGCCCGCTTGGAGTTGACCTTACAAGTGGTCGGTGTTAGTTCACCTGTGTTCTCTTTCCTTGTTTTACAATTTGCCAGTCTCCATGCGACTCTCTTACTAGATGCGCTAACTTTTTTCATCGCCTTTGTTCTGGTCGCTTTCCTTCCGAAAGAAGAAGCCAAGGTTCAGGAAAAGAAACGGCTTACGGGAAAAGATATTTTTTCGGATATGAAGGATGGATTGCACTATATCTGGCATCAGAAAGAGATTTTCTTTCTCTTGTTGGTGGCTTCCAGCGTCAATTTCTTTTTTGCAGCTTTTGAGTTTTTGATTCCTTTTTCGAATCGCCTTTACGGGGTCAAAGGAGCATATGCGACCATCTTAACCTTGGGCGCTATTGGCTCTATCATCGGAGCCTTGATTGCTAATAAATTTAAATCAAGCATGGAAATGCTACTTTTCTTATTGATTTTAACAGGAGTAGGAGTCTTCATGATGGGCTTGCCCCTTCCGCCTCTTCTTTCCTTTTCTGGAAATCTAGTCTGTGAGCTCTTTATGACAATTTTTAACATCCACTTTTTTACCCAGGTTCAAACCAAGGTAGAAGGAGACTATCTGGGCCGGGTCTTAAGCACCATTTTTACCTTGGCCATTCTCTTTATGCCTGTGGCTAAAGGCTTGATGACCTGGTTGCCAAGTGTCCGTGTAGAATCTTTTCTCTTGATAGGAGCTGGCGTCATCCTCTTTTCACTCTTAGCACAAGTAGTCGCCAAGAAATTACAAGCAAAAGAAGGTACATCAGCATAAAAAAAGCACCGATCGGTGCTTTTTTAGTTGTTATTTTTTTCTTCTATTTTAACTTCTTTCTTTTCTTCCTCCAGTTGCTTTTGAGTGCTCTTGAGTTCTTTTTTTAGGGAGAAGCCCTTTGAAAAATTAACCAAGGTCATGACAAATGCACCCAAGAGGACACAGAGCAAGATCAGAATGATCAAGGGCAATTTAAATTGGACCAAGAGGAAATTCACAGTGACTGATTGCATGTTTGCAAGGGAAATACCAGCAATCAATAAAATTAAAAGTAATAAAGCAATGTAGTGTAGATTATTTTTGTTCATCATTATCTCCTTATTGTTCAGCAGGGGCCTTAGATC
>OOCP01001053.1_pt1 | contig 30759 bp, 31 predicted proteins | sample 1671511 | NCBI WGS metagenome assembly OOCP01 (sample SAMN06348164, study PRJEB24527) | human gut metagenome | biome: human gut; feature: ankylosing spondylitis patient; material: feces | host: Homo sapiens | place: China | collected 2015-10 | reverse complement strand
ACACATCATATTTATCAAACAATTGCAAATATGATGTGTTTTATAATTATGTCAAAATTCTTAACTTAATGACATTGGTTTTAACTGCTCTTTTTTTGAAACCAATTGTACATACAGATATTATCTTTTTTTAGTTCTTGTCCTCAAATATCTTTTTCCAATATTAAACTACAACAGCTCATAAATGGATTTCAAGATTACACTGATACTTTCTGTCTGATTTTTATCAAATAATTGCAATACCTCCAATAGTTTTTGATCATAATCTACCTTTTCCTTCCCTGATAATATGTAATCACAATCCACCTTTAAAGCTTTACATATATTATACAAAACAATTGCAGAAAATCCTTTCTTTCCTGTTTCAATTTCATATAAAAATTTCGGTGAAATAGACGCTAGTTCTGCTAAACTCTCTCGTGTATACCCTCGCATCACACGCATTAACAAAATTCTTTCTCCAGCTTCTTTATAAACAGCCATCATTTGTATCATCTCCTTATTACAATATAAATTAGCTTATTTTACCCTTTCAAAAAACATTCTACAGTACTGTCTAGTATTACCTAGAATGCATATTATAGCTTATTAGAAGTAATTTTAGATTTTTCAAAAATACCTATCTTACATTATCCAGACAATATATACAATCGTTTTTCTTACAATGTGATTTTATCAAACTCTTTTCTTTCCTTCTTAATTTGTTTCCAACACACACACAAAGAAACTAAACTTCTATATATTTGACTCTATGAAAGAAATAATATTGTTAAATCCCAAAATTTCTCAATTAAGTCGAATTTTATCATTTCACAATAATTTTATACCATAATGTCTATTATCAAATGAATTGGAGTACACAAATGAAAAATAGTAGAATTGCAAAAGAAAATATAGAATACGAAAAGAAGATGAATGAATATTATTTGAAATGTTTTTTATTGGAATTCAGCAAAATATGCATTTTTTTTATTTTCTTTTCATTATTAGGACTTATACCTGAGTACCTTATAGCACTTCTCTCCCTAATGCTATTAAGAAGTAATGGAGGAGGTCTACATTATAAACACTATATAAGCTGTCTAGCTGTCAGCTTTCTTTTTTTATGCGGCAGCATTACTTTAGCAACATATATAACACCGCCTACAATTCTCGCTTGTTTCACTAGTTTACTTTGTTCCTTAATAGGTTATTGGTTGGTACCGATTACCTCCTCCAATCGCCCTCCTGCAACAGTTGAACAAGCCAAAAAGAGCAAGCGAAATACTATGTTCATTATCCTAGAATTTATTATTCTGATATGTATTTGTCCACATAATACTTATATATTCATTGGTTATTGGACAATTATTTTACATATATTTCAACTTGTTATTGCCCGTATTTTAAAGGAGGTGAAAAAAATTGTTTAACTGGGGATTTAAATTTGATTTTGTCAGTGCTATTTTCTTTGGGGAACCCAGGCATCCTCTTTTAGAAGAACTCTGATTTCAGGGGGTGTTACAAAATCATCAAATTAGATGATGGAGTAATACCTACTCTCTAACAAAAAGGAAAACCGGAAGAAATTTCACTCAATCTATGAATTCCTTCCGGTTTTTTGCGCACTTTAATAAGGCTGTTTTGTTATATTCATTTTAAGCGGATTCCTTCACCGGAAACAGATATTTTCCAGTCCGGCCATTCTATATTTTTGCGTGGAGTTTATTGAGATTACAGCCCATGCTAAGCAAAAGAATCTCCAGTTTGACTTTAGTTTTCCCACAGCGCAGAAATCTTTGAAATTCATAGTCGTTTTCCAGAACCCCGAAGGCTCCTTCCACCTGGATGGAACGGTTCATCCGGTACAGAATCCCTGTCTCGCTCAGGATATTTCATAAGATTCCTGCCGCTTCTCTAAAAAGCTTTTGGAAATGTACAGACGCTTGTTCCCTTTTGCTTTCGTACACTTTTCCTTATAAGGACAGCCGGTACAGTCTTCGCATTCGTAGACCGTTACCTCTTTTTCCATTTCTCATAAGTCTGCGGTTTGATGTATGGTTTTCGCCCCTGTTCCCGCAGATAGGTATATCCTTCCTCACTTTCATACCCGGAATCCGCAGTGATACTTGGGTAACGGAATCCCAGTTTTTCTTCCATTGTCTTTAGAAAGGGGAAAAGCGTCCAGACATCATTCCGTTCCTGAAAAATATCCACTGCTACAATGTATTCGCTGTCCACTGCAATCTGTACGTTATATCCCGGTTTCAACTGGGCATTGCGCATATGGTCATCTTTCATGTACATGAATGTAGCGTCCGAATCTGTCTTACAGTAATTATTCCGTCCCTGAAAGCTGGCTGTGTGCCAGTCATAGACTGTCTGGCGTTCCTGGAAGCGTTGAAACAGTTCCAGATATCTTTGATTCCTGCTTTTGCGTTTCCCTCTTCCATGTACGAAAGCTGTCCCATCCGTTTTGCACCTCTCCTCCAGGAAACGGCAGATCCTCTGCAAATCCTGAGTACGTTTTTCCTCTGCAACACGGAAATCGCAGATGTACTCCTGCTTCAGAAGGCTGACTGCTTCCTGAATCCGTCCGTACATCTTTGCTTCCCATTTTCCTACGGATTTTTTCCAGACAAAGGTATATTTATTGGCACAGGCTTCCAGCTTTGTCCCATCAATAAATACTATTTCTTTTGACAGTTCTCCGTTTTTCTCCAGACGCTTTACCATTTGATAGAAGAGATCTTCACAGGCATCTGCCAGGAACCCGGTACTGAAACGGGTAATCGTGCTGTGGTCTGCGCTTTTTGTCCGGCGAGCAGCCACATAAAGTTAATATCACGTTTACACGCCGTCTCAATCTTTCGAGAGGAATAAATATTTTGTGAATAAGCATAGATCAGAATCTTGAACATGGTCTGGATCCACTGCTGGATTTCTGCCTTTGGCAGAGTAAGCCTGATACAGCAAGCTGTAATCCAAATCCTCCAATTCGTGGCTCAGCAGTCGGACAGAATCATCATCAGGAACCAGACCTTCCAAATTTAATGGCAAAACCAGTTGATAAGGTTCGCCGAATTCGGTATAATTTTTATGGTATTTTGAATTACTGGTTATAATTAATTATACCACGAATTACGGACTCTTCGGAGTCCGTTTTCTGTTTTCAGGCATAAAAATGGAGCCATTGCTCCATAGATGATTACTCTATTTTGCAACAGCCCCTTCACTTTACAATTTCTACTGTGAAATTAATCCAGTTCTCTTCGTCATACCAAAAGTTAGATACTTTTATATTTGCCTCGTACTTATTTGCCAACTCTTTTACTCTTGACAAACCTATTCCACGATTTTCTCCTTTACTGCTGTACCCACAGACAAACATATTCTCAATTTCAGAAAAAGGGATGTATTCCGTTGGATTAGAGACAGAAATTATAATTGAACAAAATCGCTGCGCGATGGCCTGCCAAGGCTGTGACGCAGTTTTTCTTTTCCTAAATAAAAAGCAGTGGAAACCAAGTCCTAATAGTAGTATTGTTAAGTCACCACAACCAACAATCAAACAGGATCGACATTACCACTGCCTATGAAAAGATTAACACCTAACCGTTCTTTTAGCAAGCGGTTTTATTATTCCAATGCACCTCCATGTAAGCAGTGATACCCGAAATTACTGACTTTACATGGAGGAATTATTATGTACGAAAAATATTTACTACAGCTTGAGGAAGCTGGAAAAATCCGTAACCTTAAAGAGCGTTCCATTAACTGCTACAAAAACTATGTTTCTTATTTCCTTAATTACATGGAAAAGCACCCGGAAGAGCTTACCTGTCAGGATGTCAGGGACTTTCTTCTTGCCAAGAAGGACAATGGTCTGAAAGCGACCACCCTCAACCTTTATAATTCAGCCATCCGTTTTTTCTATCGGAATGTACTTCACGTTCTGTGGGATGATATCACTGTTCCACGCATGATAATAGAGCACAAACTCCCAACCGTACTTTCTACTGATGAAATTGACCGGCTTCTTGATGCTACGGATGACCTGAAATATAAAGCCATGTTCGCCACAATGTATTCTTCCGGAATGCGTGTCTCGGAAGTGATTCATCTTCATTATGATGATATTTCCCGCACAAACATGCAGATTCATGTCCGGGATACCAAGAACCGGATGGACCGTTATACCATTCTGTCTGAAAGAAACCTTGCACTTCTTACGGAATACTGGTTCCGGAAAGGCAGACCAAAGGGCATTCTGTTTCCGAATCAGTTTACAGGGCAGTATCTTACCGTAAGTACACTGGAACAGGTTATCCGACGTTCTGCATCGGCTGCTGGGTTATCCGGTGTTACTCCTCACTGCCTCCGTCACAGTTTTGCCACCCACCTTATGGAGCAGGGAGTGGAACAGCGGAATATTCAGGCATTGCTTGGACACCGCGATCCGAAATCCACAGAAGTTTATCTTCATGTCAGCAACAAATCCATTATGGGCATCCGCAGTCCTTTTGACAGAAAGGATGGTACAGCCAATGGATAAGCCCACAGTACAGGATATTTTTCATCGTTTTTATCCGGCATACCTTGATCAATATTCACCTTCCCCTGTACAGGCAAAGGTTGCACATAACATCATGAACTGCAAGACCGGTGCCTATGGTGCAAATGTATGTGTATGTGAGGATTGTGGCTTCGTACAGATTCATTACAATTCCTGCCGTAACCGTTGCTGCCCAATGTGTCAGGCTGTTCCGAAAGAAATGTGGATGGATGCACGCAGAGAGGATGTCCTTGATGCTCCTTATTTCCATCTGGTTTTTACGGTTCCTGATATTTTAAACCCTGTCATTTACAGCAACCAGAGACTTCTTTATGATGCCTTATACCATGCAGCTTCTTCCACAATCAGCGAACTGACTGCCGACCCAAAACATCTCGGCGCAAAGGTGGGATACATCTGCATTTTACATACATGGGGTTCTGAAATGAACTTTCATCCCCACATTCATACCATCCTGCTGGGGGGAGGACTGGCTTCCAACAACCAGTGGAAGGACAATGGTGAAAATTTCTTTCTTCCCATCCGGGTCATCTCCAAAATGTTCCGCGGAAAATATCTGGAGGAACTAAAGAGGCTGTGGGAAGAGGATAAGCTGGTATTTCATGGTACTGCAGAAAAATTTCGCAACCATTATACGTTCAAGGAGCTTTTAGATTCCTGTTATGGTATGGACTGGATTCCTCATTGTAAAAAGACATTCAATGGTGCTCAAACAGTAATTAAATACCTTGGTAAGTATACTCATCGCATTGCCGTCAGCAATCACCGCATCGTCCGTATGGATGATGATACCGTTACATTCTTAGTAAAGGATTACCGTAATGAGGGACAGTGGAAGGAACTGACTATTTCGGGTGTAGAGTTTGTCCGGCGGTTTCTCATGCATGTACCACCACGGCGTTTTGTCCGCATCAGGCACTACGGACTGCTATGTTCCCGTACTAAAAGCCAGAAGCTCACCCTTTGCAGAAATTTACTTGGATGTAAGAAGTATCTTTCAAAGCTTCGTGACATGGAAATGCCTGAAATATTGGAACATCTTTATGGCATCAAAGTTTGTGTGTGTAAGGCATGTGGTGGGCATCTTGGAAAGCCACAGATGAGAATGCCACTGCGCTGCTAAAGAGCAACATCTAATACTTTCAAAAGCCTCAGTTTCTGAGGTTTTATCGTCATGCCCATTTGCCTGTTTTTATAAAATGTTGTAGCTTTCATACCGAGAATCATATATAATCATGGACAGGAACAAAGAATTGAAAGTCCATAGGTTGCGGCTACCCGGACGCTCACTTTGTTCAATTAGGTCAAATCGAAAATGGTGTAAACGAAGGGGCAGTTCTCTGCAATGTCAAAACTGCTTTTTCGTTTACCCCATCATCGATTGTAACCTAAAGAATTTTCTCCTCTTCTTTCATTTCTAACCGTATCCTTTTATCAGCCCTCTTTTGTATCAAAACACTTTCGCATGCATTATCAATTAATATACCTAGAATTTCTATCATTTCATGAATCGCGAAACAACATTCTACCTGCCCAGTATGAATACTATAATCAACTGCAACACCTTCATTACTACAAAAACTACATTTATGATATATGTATCCAGCTAGTATCGAATTTCCGCACCCTGTCAAAATAGAATCCATCTTACAATCTTCTTTAAGAATATCTGCATATTTTTTCTGCATATTAACCAGTTCTTCCAAAGATCCTGCCGTTAAATGCATACTATAAATAGCTCCTAACTGATTTTTATAATCATGCTGTCTTCTTCTAACTTCTGCAAGTAATTCCTCGTATGCTCCACCATAAACTTTTTGCAATTTTAGTTCATAATTTTTCTTTTCAATTTCTACTCGCGCCTGCTCTAATCTATACAAACAAGAAAATGCGATAGCTAAAAATATTAAAGCACATACCACATAAATATTCCCTACGCTAAAATGTAAATAATAAGCTATCAATACACATACAAATAACAAGCCATAGAATATTACCATTCCAAGCATTCCTTTATTGCTTATTATCCTGTTATTTGATAATAAGGGAAGACATTTCCAAATAATCCATGCAAAAATAAAAGCAACAAAACTTGATAAAAAAAGAATGAATGACTCACTACCTGTCCTTCTGAATACATTAGTTATAAAAGCTACTATCCCCTCTATACAACCAGCCAAAGAAAATGCCATAATAAATTTAAAGGCTGTCTTTGTCATTGTCAACTTAAATTTGTAATAACAAAATATATAAACCGTTACATAAAATATACAAGTAGTAAATGCCGGTATGATTTTATAATTAATACCTGTATATACAATAAGGTTCACTATTATAATCCCAACCACATATTTATCAATCCTCAGTTTCTGCATAAAAGTAATTTGCAAACATTGCAAAATCAACAGCATTTCATTCAATAAAACAAGAGTTGAAATCACCTTATCCATTTTCCACACTTTGTTTAAATGATTTTTTTACAATTATTCCAATTTCTATTGGAGCATCAACATTTCGAAGCTTAATAAATCGGTTAGTATAATCTATCTGCTTAATATACTTTTTATTTACAATACAATATCTGCTACACTGAACAAACGACTTCGAATCTAATTCCTGAAGGATTTCCCCACATGTCCGATATGGAATCTCCAATTCATCATTCACACAATGTATCGTTATCTTTCTCCTACTGCTTTCTATATAAATAATTTCCTTAATATATACGGAATAAACTATTCCATCTTTACGAAAATAAACGTATCTATCATCATCTTCTTTAACCGGAAATTCTAACGCTCCTAGAATAATATCCTTCACCTGAGCAACACTAAACGGTTTTTCAATATATCCATAGCAATGTAGTTGACTATACGAGTACAATTTGGGATCTTCCAATGATGTGATAAAGACTAACGGTGTAAACTTGTACTTAGAAATTCCTCTTATTTCTCTTGCAAAATCTAACCCTGATACATCTCCAGGCTTTTTTGTGTTCAATATTATATCTATGATAAACAAATGTATATGCTGCTCTAATATCAATTGATACGCCTGTTCAGTATTATACGCACAATATATTTCTATATCTCGCTGTAACTCTTTTACAATCTTACACAAAGCTTTCATATGAGCTTTATTATCTTCGATTATTAGCGTTTTATGTATCATCCTTACTCTCCATAATCTTGCAGTTCACGAATCAATTGCAAAATATTTTTGTCTTCCATCGCCTGCTCATTTTCTAGTGGAAAGATTCCATGTTTTATCTTTGTAAAATATGCTAATAATCTCAATAACAAGAAGAGCTTATCCTGTTCTGTACAATTTAATATTGTCTGCCAGGTCTCTTCCACGTCTTTCTTTTTACCAAATAATATATAATCTGTAGACACATTCATCTTTTTATACAGATTAGAAAGACTAGCTATGGAGACCTGATTTTCACCACTCTCAACTTTCTTGTATGCCGATACTGAAATACCAAGAATTTCCGAAAATTGTTCCTGTGTCAAATCTGCATTTTCCCGAATCTGACGCAATCTACATGCCGATTGCATTCTTTCTCCTAATGTATTTCTTTTGTTCATGGGCTATATCCTCCTTGCATGACCATATAGTCCATTTTACTTTATACAGATTTTAATTTTTATTCCAGCCATTGCAAATATACTTAGCAGTCATTGTAAATGCACTTAGCAGCTATCAACAATATTCTTTCACCTCCAGCAGAACCTTTTCCTTTTACCGAAATTACAGTATAAAAAAATAAAGATGCCAAAATCTCTTTAGTTTCCAGCACTTTCGTATACATTAAGACCTCTTTTAAATACACTATATGCAATTATCCAAAATCCCCCTGCTATTGCACATTCCGCTCCGATTGTTTTCCAAATATTTGCACTAATCAGAAAAAAAGTGGACGGAATATACGCAACAAAGGCAAACGGCAACACGGTCATTAAAACAACGCGAATCGGTTTGGAATAAATTTGAACAGGATATTTTGCAAAATCTGCAATTTCATAAGATGCTGTCATTAAAGGGGAACTATCCTTAAACCAAAATGCCATAGCTGCAAAAAGTAATTTTACAGATGTATAAATTACTGCACCAGCGATAACTGAAATTCCAAAAAACAAGACCTTCAACACCGTCACCTCTATTACTCCTTTTATAACAGCTCTTCCAACAAATATTCCTCCAATTAGAAGTTCTCCCAACGCATCAAACTGCACCTTTTCACATACAATCTGAAAAAAAATATTCATTGGTCGTAATATGTATTTGTCAAAAGTTCCCTTTATTACCATCTGCCATCCCACCATCCACAAATTATCAGTAAGCAAATGGTCAATTCCTCTTGGAATCTGTGAAAAACCATATATAAACAACATTTGTTCTAATGTCCATTCCTGCATAGACGGTATCTGCTCAAAAATAAGATAAAGAAAAGCCAAACCTGTTACTTGCGAAATAAGAAATCCACTTAAGCCCACAAAAAAATCCATTTTTGACTGCAATATAGTTTTAATGTACTGTACAACAAAAATACGATATAACCTTATATATCTGGATATTCCTTTCATTTAGTCATCCTCCTAAAATAACAATTCTCTTTTCTATTCTTTTCCATAGAAAGCTTCCTAAAAGATACAGTATCACTACCCACAATGCCTGTTTTCCCATCTGCCAAAATACCTGTACACCAGAATACTTTTCAAGGTAAATCATAACCGGAACATATGTCATAGACGAAAATGGAAGGAATTCAAACACCTTCTGTGCAATCTCTGGAAAGAAAGATATTGGTATAAGTTTTCCTGTCAAAAAATTTAGTGCCGCATTTTTTATAATATTCATTCCAAAAATATAAGTAGTAACAAATGCCAACATTCCAAAACAGTAATCGAAAAAAACATATATTAAAAAACTAAAAAATATACTTAATAAAGACAGTAGAACCGTAACCGGACTACTGATTTTCATCCCTAACCCTGTTACTTTATAAACTTCCAGACCAGCCCATATGAATAAAGATGGCACTACAACCCGATAAATCATAATTCCAAATGATTTAAATACCAAGTAAATTCGGTAATCTATAGGTTTAATAAAATTCATCGCCACATTTCCATTAATCACATCACTCCCTATTTCAGAAGAGATACTTATCATAACAATGTCCGAAATTGTATAGGACATAAATACATACATAATCATTTCACTTCTGGTGAATCCTCCCAATTCTCCTGATGTAGTACTTGCATAAATCGCCATCCATAAATAATAATAAATAAACATTCCAAGGAACTTACGAAAAACAAATAGGTAAAACCTTCCCTTATAAACAAAATTTGACTTTATCTGATTTAAGGCAAATGCCCAATAAATCTTAAAAAATTTTATCATAATCCTTTCCTCACACCACTCTGATAAATTTTTTTCACGATATCAGTAAGCTCTGTTTCTTGTATCTGAACATCCCTTACATCTACGATTCCCATAACTTTTGCTATCACTTCTGCAATAGTAAAATCCTTTTTACTAAAATGCACCTGCGCTCCTCTTTCCTGTTTAATAAACTCTATTTTTTCATCCATATTCTGTAGCATACATTCCTGTGATACTTCCATTCTATCTTTCCATTCAAAATAAATAGTACAATTATATCCATAATCTTTCTTCAAATGTTCTAATCCATCATCATATATTTTCTTTCCTTCGTCTATTATAATTATACGCTGGCACAATTTCTCAATATCATTTATATCATGTGTCGTTAAAATGACTGTCGTACTATATTTTTTATTTATTTCCCTGATTGCCTGTAGAATCTTGTCCTTAACCACAATGTCTAATCCTATCGTAGGCTCATCAAGATATAAAACCTTAGGATTATGGAGCAATGCTGCTGCCAAATCTGCTCTCATTCTTTGTCCTAAAGACAAAGTTCTGACTGTATTATGTATAAATTCTTGTAACCCTAAAACCTGTTCAAAAAAATCCAGTCTTTCCTTAAAGTCCTGTTCACTCACCTCGTATATTTCCTTTAATACAGTATATGTTTCACTAAGTGGTAAATCCCACCAGAGTTGAGTACGCTGACCAAAAACAACTCCTATATTTTTCGCATTTTTCTTCCGTTCTTTATATGGTTCCAGACCATTTACTAAACACGAACCTGATGTCGGTGTGAGAATTCCTGACATCATTTTTATCGTGGTAGATTTTCCAGCTCCATTACTTCCAATATAACCAACAATTTCTCCCTTTTTTATTTCGAACGAAACATCATCCACAGCTATCTTCCTCATTTTCTCCTTTGTAAAAAGACCTTTCACCGCACCTTTAAATCCTGGATAATGTTTTGTTGTCACAAATTCTTTTCGAACATTTTTCAATTCTATTACATTTTCCTTCATTTTGAATCTCTCCTGCTCTTCTTTAATAAATACATTTTCAATTATGACAATGTTATATTATCATCTTTTTTCAGTTTATCCAGTATATTATGGTATCGTTTATATTCCTCCGATATATTTGGCATAGCTTCTAATTTTCGTTCACTGTTGAGAACCCTTTCTTTGAAATTCAAATTCCATTTATAAACTTCTTTTGTATTATCTCTTCCTTTGTATTCATTGAGAAAATCCGTTGATTCTGGTTTGAATTTTTCCAGATTTTTTTTACAAACTGTTCCGGGGTATAATTCTTCCGTATAATATAATGTATAATAAATATCATTCAAACGTCCTAGAATTTCAGCCTCTTCAAACATCAAATCCCAATCTAAAGAATCTTCTCTATCCAAAATAAAAAAATGAACATCCATAAACTTGTACAGAGTCAAATCCGTACCAGACATAATCTGCAATACCATAGTCGCTTCGCGATATAAGTGAATACATAAATAGAGTAAAAAATTTTCATCTCTCATAATCCTTAAGCTATATTTTCCCCTCTCAACGTCCTGAACAGTATCTAGTATTCTCTTAGATACTCCCTTTTTCTCATCATTACTTAACTTGAAATTGATATCAATTACATGATATGGCAAATGTGAATCTTCCATTATTTTAATATATGGTACTATTTCATATGTATTCATTTTTGCAAATATAATATCATTTCTCGTCGCAGCTTTAAACTCTCCATCCTTTATATATCCTTGCCTATATCCCATATCTTCAAGAACTTTTCCACACTTATTTAAATCTTCTGGCCACACCATAATATCTGTATCATTAGAACTTCTTTCACCCACCTTATATACAAAGGTATTCATATATGCGCCCTTTAAAAAAGCATAGTGAATATGTGCTTCTCTTAAAGCTTTATTTATTATTTGAATTTCTTGAATATGTCGTTCACCCTTCATGACTTGCTCTTCATAAATAGTTCTCAAATAATAAATTACATATTTGGGTATCCCTTTATATTGTATTAACTTCTTATATACAACGCCATTAACTCTGTTATTCAATAACACTCCTAAAAACATATCCCAATTCATCATTGAATCCAATATAAGACTTTGAATATACTCATCTACTTCCTCTGATTGATCAGCTCTGCTACATAACAATATTAATTTTTCATAAATCTTATATCCTTCCATACTACCTATAATGTCTTTCATATTACTTTCTCCTTTTCATGTATTTTTTCTTTTTAGGCATTTGCCAAACGCCAAAAGTCGCATAAATACGACATTTTGGGGCTGTCAAAATAAATTGGACAATGACAAATATCAGTTCTTTCAACTCTTAGACGAAACTATAAATCTTGATGAAATTGTTCCTGTTTCTTTTGTTACTCATTTTCACGCCAGAACCGGGAGCCCTCGTAAACATCAACTTTATCCGATGCTCAAGGCACTCCTCATCCAACGTATCTTCTCAATCCTGACGGACACTCTCCTGATTATCTTTTTAAAATATTCTCAGGAACTGCGTGACTTTTGTGGATTTGATATAGTCCTGGATGCCTCTAAATTTACCCGCTTCAAACAGGATTTTCTTCCGGACTTATAATCAATGTTCGATCACATGGTTGAGCTGACCGAACCGATATGCCAAAAGCTTAATCCATATCTTGTTTCCATGAAAATCTTTGATACTTCCAGTATCAAAGCATGGGTTACTGAAAATAATCCAAAGTATGCAAACCGCATCATCAAACAATTGAAAGCTTTTGCTAAAGCTCATGGATTTGATAAAAATTATGATCCTTACAAAGCCGCTTATGGCTCCATGCCCTCACACGCTGCTACTAATCCAGCCATCCAGCAAATATACATCAATGGACATTTTTGTTATGCTTATAAATTCGGCATTGTGACAAACGGTCTTGGCATTGTTTGCGACATCACTTTCTACAACAAGAATTTTCTCTTGGCTCATCCTGAGATTGTTGTGGAAAAGAAATCGGATTCCCTGGACGAAGATAAATCTCTTGCAGACTCAAAATCATTACTTCCAATTTTAATCGACTTCTTCCGGAAACATCCGCTTATTGAGCCAAAAACTTTTCTCGGAGATGCCGCCTTCGATACAATTGAAATCTACAAAACTCTTTTGGGAGAAATCGGATTCCAAAAGGCTTTCATTCCTCTTAGAGTAAAGCTTTCCATTGAAGAGAACGGCTACACACCCAACGAGAATGGCATTCCCTGCTGTCCCCATGATCCATCGCTTCCCATGAAACGGGAAGGAAGCAAATCTCACCTGAAAAGCAAGCTTCCTACCATGAAATTTGTATGTCCAAAAATGAAATGGGAATATAACCCCGCCGACAATGACAAAACCAAGCGTCGTGTTTGCCACTGTGATAATCCATGTACCACTCCTTCCTGCGGACGAATGATTTACGTTTATCCCGAAAAAAATCTTCGTGCTTATCCGGGTGTCGAACGTGGTTTCAAAGAATGGGATGAAACCTATAAAGTCCGTGTAAATGTCGAAAAATCTATCAATCATTTCAAGAACAATTTCTGCATTGCCAATCGTAAAACACAGAACGAAAAAACTCTTCATGCAGATTTACTGCTTGCTGGAATTACGCAGCTTGTTACGGTAATGGTTGCTGATAAAATCCATCAGCATCAGTACATCTGCGGTCTTAAACCTCTGATTGCCTGATGTCACTTTTCATAATGTCTTTTTCTTCGTAGTTATTCTCAGAAGTCTTTTTGTCATACCTAAATTTGAAAGTTACCCACTTTTCATCCCAAGAATCCTGCGTTGCAGGATTCTATCCGCATTTCCCATCAGGATTGCGAACTTGTTTCGCAATTACCTATATTTTTTCTTTTACATTTCTATTTCAATATCTTTTACTCTGAAACGCAGTTTCTGCGCTTCTCCCCAAGTTTTACAGCATATTCCAACACATACAACACCGCCTTTTATTTGTGTCTGTGCTGCATATGTCTCTTTTTTCTCATCTCCCCGATAATTAATATACAATTGTTGGTTCACAATCTCTATCTCAATATCTGTAATACAAGAACCATGTTCTATTTCTAATATCGCATTATTCACCCCTGTATGTTCAAACAATATAGAAACACCTGAATTTAAACCAAAAATATATGAACTCCCCATATTATCTTTTAGATATATTCCCAATACGAAATTGGACCCCTCCGTATATTCCTCCAACACAAATTTGGCTTTAATCACAAAATTATTATAATTTTTAACATCATTAAAAATGATTTTCGGTGCACAATCTTCAAACCAATTGTTATATATCTTTCCATTATCAAATTTAAAAATGAACTCATTATCTGAAACTTTACTAATAATATTATCTGAATTATTTACAAAATTTACATCTTCATGTGATAAAGTTGTTATTATCTTATCCTCCTCCAATTTTTTTAAAATTTCTTTCATACAAGATAACATTGTTTCCTCTATCACCAATACATGTTGAACTTCCTCTTGCACTTTTCCCATCATTTTCTTATACAAATAATACATAATCTTCCCATTTATTTTTGACCATTTTTTCACTAACTCATCTCGTATGGCAATATATTTATCAAGCAACGCAGAATCAATTCCCACTATTCTCAATAACCCTTCTAGTTCATTGTAAAAAACCTTTTTATAATGACAAATTCGCATAAGTCTTCTTATTTCTTGTTGATTAACTCGATTCTCCTTTAATACCTTTCCTATGAAATCTAATTCAATATACGGGTTTTCCACTCTTAAATAGCAAAACTGATATACGCACTTACATAAGTACTTGCGTATATCCACATCTAAAGAAATGTCCTTGCTAATCACATAATATATCCCCTCCTCATATATATATTCGCTAAAGGATTTATGCATACGATATAAGGTATCTTCTTCAACAACAAATTTATATAAATTATATCCTCCCTCATCATGTCTCTGTGTTGAATCAAATATATTAAATAACCGGTTTTCCTCATTATACCCAAATATTAGAAAGGAATGAATCCAATTTTCTTTATTGTAAAACGAGGAATAGTAAAGTTCTCTCAAATTTACTGGTACAATAACCGGATTGTTTTCAGCCAACTTACCTTTAATACATCCCAATAAATCTTCTGGATCCTCAATTCTATACAATTTTATTCCCATTTCCCGTTCTAGAATATCACGCGAGCGCTCCATCGTATTCTTTTGTCTAAAAATGTTCTCACAGTAATACTTAATATTATAACTTTGTGTCATCTTTTGCAAAAGCAAATAGATATTTCTATATAAAGAATTAAAACTATTCAGCATAATGCCTAATGGCTTTTCAAGACAATTAACCTCTTCAAGTGAATATATATCATCCACTTGTTTTATCTCACCTAAAATATACATAACACCACACTACCTTTCTACTAATTCTATCATCCCTACGTTTTTATTATAAAGAAATACAACAGTTCTGTAATTAATAGCCTTTGCCTTAGCTTTCTTTCTTATTATCTTAAAGTGCTGCTTCTTTAACTCTTCTATTGCCAATTCAATATTTTCCACTTCATAACAAATATGATATGGACATGCCCCTTTGTTGTATCGCATATGCTCAATATCACAATGTTCTCTATCCACTATCTCAATCAATTCAATCCGAACAGAATCTCCATTTAAAAATAATACCTTTATACCTCTTTGGAAATCATATACCACACTCTGCTCTACAACATAACCCAAACACTCAAATTTTTTTTTTGATTCTTCTAAATTTGTTACATAATATCCTATATGATGTACAAACATATGTTTCTCTCCAAAATCACAAAATTCTTGAATCTAAATTGAACTCTCTTCCGCTGATTCCTTTTACATAATCTGAACAAAAATATACAATAAAATTTCCTAAATCGGATAATGAATATTCTAAATTCATAGCACTCATTTTGAGCGCATAGTCTGCTTTATTTTTATTATCTCTATTTAAATCCGTCATAACAAATCCCGGACATACTACATTGACACTTATGTTATATCCTCCAAATTCTCTTGCTAATGCCTTTGTCAAACCAATAACTCCTGCTTTAGAAGCAGAATAATTACATTGCCCTTCACTACCAATCTGCCCTTTTAACGAAGCAATATTAATAATTTTTCCCCTTCCATTTTTTATCATAGCTTTAGAAAATAATCTAGAACAAAGAAATGTACTATACAGATTACTTTCCAAAACATGATTCCATTGTTCCAAACTCATAAATTGAATATAATTATCATCACAAACTCCCACATTATTAATAAGTATATCTACTCTTCCATACTGCTCAATAACCGTGTGGTACAACACTTTTACTTCATCTTCCTTCGTCACATCTGCCTGAACAATGCTACATTTGTCATTAGTTTCACTAATTTCGCTTAATAGTTCTTCAGCTGCTTTTTGATTACTTTTATAATTTATAATTGTTTGTGCACTATTTGCAGCAAGATAACGTACCATTACACTTCCCAATCCTCTTGAGGAGCCTGTAACAACAACAACTTTTTCGGACAAGTCAATATTCATCACTGTTCATCACCCTTTAAATATCCGTGTATCATTTTTTTTAATTTACCGCTTTCCTTATATATTTCCATGTCTATCTCTTCCATGTCTATTTCAATACCAAATACTTCCTCTAATTCGATGATCAACTGTACACTTAGGAATGAATCCAACGCAAATTCTTTTACAAGATTTGTATTATCATCCCTAATCAAGCTAACTATCCGCTCATCATCCATTGAAATATTTTCTAATACATTTTTTAATGCCTCTATTATTTTCTGTTCCATTTTTCTTTTCTCCTATTCTTCGCTATTTGTTTTTTGTTTCCTAATAATTTTACCCGTATATGTCTTTTCAAGTTCATCACAAAAAATAATTTTTTTAGGTATCTTATATTTATCTAAAAACTTTGCACAATATCCAATAATATCATAAACAGTTAAATTTCTATTATCTGTAACAATTTTTGCCACAGGAATCTCTCCCAATATATCGTGCGTTTCTCCGATAACAACAACATCTTTTATATCATCATGAGTAATTAGCACTTCCTCAATTTCCTCTGGATAAATATTTAATCCACCTGAAATAATCATATTTTTAATTCTGCCGACAATATATAAATATCCCTCATTATCAAACTTCCCAATGTCGCCAGTATGAAGCCAGCCATTCCTTTTTACATTATTTGTTTCTTCCGGATGTTTATAATATCCAACCATTACATTTTCACCTTTTACAACAATTTCACCAACTTCACCTAATTTTACCGGCTTATCTCTCTCATCAAAAATATCAACTACAACATTAGGAATTGCTTTCCCTACAGACCCGATTTTTCGCAACGAATCATGTGGTAACAGACAACTTATACGTGGTGATGCTTCTGTTTGTCCATACGTTTGCACTACACCTGTATTATCAAAATAGTCAATAATCCTATATAATTTGTCAACGGGCATTAATCCACCCCCAAAAAATAAATATCGTAAGGAGGATGTATCATACTTTTTTTTCATGTTAATTATCAAAAAAAGCATGGATGGTACGCAAGTCGTATTTGTACACTTTTTTTCTTCTATTATTTTTAAAAATTGGGCCGGATTAAATGGTTGATTTGCAATAACAATACTTGCTCCCAAATATAAATGAGTCAAAAATTGTGACGAATTGCAATACCCAAAATACATTGGTAGAACAATTAAAGTTTTATCATTCTCATTCAATTCTAATGATGCTATATTTGATTCGATATTTGCAATTAAGTTTTGGTGCGACAACATAACTTTTTTAGGATCACTAGTTGTCCCAGAAGTATGAAGCATTATAGCTACACTTTTATCTGTTACATTTCTTCGACACTTTTCTGAAATTGTTCTTTTCTCTTTACCACTTATAAAAACTAACTTATTAAAATCAACAAGAAATACCTCCATATCAACTGAATAATTTTTGCAATACTCTAGAATAGTCGACAAATAACTCTGTATTGTTATTACCATTCCAATCTCACAATAACTAATAATACTTAAAAACTGAGATTTGGATAAAGTTATCTCAATTGGAACAATTACTTTATCTAAATATGCTATCGTAAAATAGCCAATAACATAAGATATTGAATTTTGTAAAAATAAACCTATATTATTGCAATTTAACATTTTAGACTTTCCTACCAATAGTTCTTTGTTTTGAGTCACTCTTTCGTTCATCTGCGAATATGTAATTTTTTCATTCAAATATTCTATTGCTACTTTTGTATTATTTCTTTGTCTATATAATATATCTTTTATCTTCATTTAAAATTGATAGATGCTTCTAGTTTCCAAAACACCTAATTTTCTCCCTTCTTAAAGTTTTAGTAAGCGTTTACGAAACGCCAAAAATTGCATAAATATAGAATTTTTTTATAAAATAGAATTATTCAGAAAACATTCTACCAATCGCTGAAAGAAGATATATTTATATAATATTATACAAACATCTCTCTTTAACTGATGTTCATCAAGATTGTCAAATGAATATTCTTGCCGTTCGAAATCACAAATCCGGAAATTTGGAAATCAGAGTTCCGTTACTCGAAAATCTCCTATGTTGTGCTTGACTACTTATCCATTTCTGATGGAATATTTGTCAAGGTCTTGCCACATCTGCGGTGCGTAGTAGTCTTTATTAGTATTCCATCAGAAATTATGGTTCAGTAGGCACAAAAGAGAACCTAACAAGTGATTTCCATATCATCGGACAGCTGATGGAAACTCATCCGGAATATTCATCAAAATTTTGTGATTCTGACAATCTCATTTTCTCTTCTAAAAAATATTGTCCTTGACAAAATTTCTTTTAAACACTATTCTTTGAGTATTCAAATGTTTTTTGTATTCCCATAAATTCCTTTCTTCACACTTTGCTATCAATCTGAAAGAACCGAGAAAATTCTGTCTATTTTAGTTCCATATATATCTAATATCATTCTCTTTAAGCAGAACTTTTTGCCTTACAGCTTTTTAATAATCTTGTAAATTCAACTAAACCACTATGACAGGCAATTAATTTATATAAAGCAACTATAGCTATTTTGACACTTTTACTATTGACACTTATGTTACCAAGGATCCCTATGTTTACCAATCATATTATTAGACATTCAAAAAGCTCTATACCGAGACTAATCATTTTGACAAAAAATATTATTCTTACCAAACTACTTATGTATCTTTAACTTCTCAAGTACATCCAATGACAAGATTAAACAGCTATATGTCAATAGCAACTATATTATCTACAAAATATTTATCATTTCCGGCGTGTTAAGTATTCGTTACTCATCACCTTGACTTTTATAGCAAGAATTTCCCTATTCATGTGGAACTGTATCCTTATAAAAAAGTCAGATTCTCCAGCTAAAGATAAAGGCATTCATGATACTAAACTTCTTACCTTGATTATAAATATACTACATGAATATACTTCTTGCTTATGGAAAATATAAAGAATTATTTTCTAATCCGAGTATTCTATTTTCGAGTCTCATTCTTGTAGAAAGCGCAAGGATTTTTCAAGTCCCCATTGCAATTTTTCAACGGGTTCTATATATTCTGTAAATTCATCGCATGTGATTACCTTTCTTAATAAAAAAAGCCCAAATAACTTCCTATTATCAATATCTATATCCCTAGCAAAAAAATCCAAACAAATACCATCCATTTTTTCATCTTTCCATAAGTTATTAGCTATGCTATAATATAATGATGCTATATCAACTAACTGGCTTCCTAAGTTTACATACTCCCAATCTATCCAAATGATTTTATCTGTACAAAAGATAAATTCATATAAACTGGGGTCACTATTTATGATGGTTATCTTAAAATCATAAAAATTGTTATTTCTATATGCCAAATATACTTCTTTCTTAAGAGCATTAATTAATCTTTCAATTGAACCTCTTTTTAAAAGTAAATGCTCACATTGAATATGTACTTCTTTTACGATAGCAGTAATATAATTTTCCAAAGAATTGATTAGATTCACATTGTTGAACTTCAAATATTGAAACGGTTCACTTTTCTCTGAATATCCCCAAACTCTCTTCATAAGATGAATAATTTTATTTGCATCTTCATTTAGAAATCTCTTCGGATTCTTTAACAACATATCCATTGCTGAATTTCCTTCAACCCATTTTCGTATTGAAATCCCATAAATATCATCGTCTCTTAAACGAATAAAATTAGTTTCTTCCATATGATGAATCTCATTAAAATAATCATTTGTAAATTTTTTCTCCGTAGCAAATCGATAGCTGGCATTATTACTATTTAAATATGTTTTTACACATAAAAACATATTATGTTCAATAGCTGAAGCCTTATATACTATATTATTAGTAAATATTCTGGAAATTGGTTTTATAATAAAATTTGTAAAGGGATAATAACACTTCAACTGTTGCAGCACTTTTTTATAAATTACGCCCTGTGTAATGTCATATAAATAACTCATTATAACCTCTATATTATATATTCTTTTTATCTTTCCATTTTATTGTTCTACAACCAACTTTTTGAGCAGCTTCTATATCAAAGAAATCACTATCCCCGATATGAAGCATTTGATGCGGAAAAATGGAGTATTCTATAATAGGTATCTTAAAGATATCTATACTTGGTTTACATATACCTATTTCTTCTGATAAGTAAATTCTATCAAAAAGATTATATAAATTTGTTCTCTTTAATAATTTTCTTATTACCTCTGCTGAAATCAATCCTGTATTAGACAAAATAATGCAGGGCAGTAATTTTTTCCTTAATTCTTTAATATAAGTAACTAATTGTTGATTGACTATAGGCATATACATAAGTGAAATTTCTTCAAACAATGAACTTAGCTCTTCCACTACATCTTCATTCACATTCCTATTCACCTTTAGTAAAATAGATTTTATTCTCACCTTATGGTCTTGGCATTTTCCCTTTCTTTCAATTTTCTGAAAATCTCTGCGTTCATTTAAGATAATCTCCCTCCAATTATCTGTTTGCAAAAGATTATATTTTTTTGATATTTCAATACATGCCTTAATCCTTTTTTCCTCAAGCTCTCGAATGTAGTCAGAATCATCAAACAGTGTACCCCATAAATCAAAACTAATAACTTTGATATCATTCATTATACATAGCATGTTTTTCCTCTCTCTCTTTAATTCTTGATTTTGTTAGTTTCTTAACACCAGATACAAAATCCATATCTGGGAATAAATCTTCTGACAAATTACATATCTTAGGCATATCTTTGTAGTGTACAACCAGATTATCCGTACCAATCCCTTTAATCATTTCTGCAAACGTTTCCGAAATATATCCAGCCACATTCACTTCAATATCACTCCGGTACTTCTTTACGTTATCAACAGTATCTCTGATAATTTTAATAATAGCTGGATGGCATGGTTCATGATATTCGGAATCTCGGAAAGTTCCTAAAGTCAACATAGTTAAATCATTAATACCAATTGTTATATTATTAATTTTTCTTTTCAAAAATTCTTCCAACATGATAAAAACCGATGGTATCTCTAACATAATTCCACATTTGCCCGCAAAGTTATTTTTTTTAAGCATATACAATATTTCATCTAATTCATCTACATCTTTTATATATGGTAATAAAATATTTAGATTATTATATTTTTGAGATAATATACTAATAATCTGCAATTCTTTGTTAAACGTCTCTTTATATTTTAATCCTCTTCTAACGCCACGCGTTCCCAAAACATAATGTTTTTCTTCTAATACTACATCTGCACCTTGCAAAACATTCACTTCAGGTGCTACCAATTCACTAGTTCGATACCAAACGGGCTTTCCTTTATAAAATTCACATACTTTCGCAACATATTCTTCAACATATTTCTTTGCATTTTCTGTCGTAATATATGACTCAATATTACGCAACAAATATTCACTTCGAATCATCCCAACTCCTTTAACAAAATCTCCTAATACTGGTGGTTTTTCACCATTAAGTGCAATCATGTAATTCATTTTATCATTCCTTTCCTTAACCTATTATTTTATTAATATACTATAATTTACAATATTCTTTAACAATCACGAAATACTTTCTCTTTTTAAGTTAACATTTCTTCTATACACATCTGTATTTTCCTTGCTGCCTCACGTAAAATTTTGACATCAGCACTTAACGAGATTCGAGCAAACCCTCTACCAGACTCACCAAAACAAGAACCTGGTACTATTATAATCTTTCCTCGCGTCCGTAATAATTCCACTATTTTTCTCTCATCCATAGATACTTTTCTAAAATCTACCCATAAATACATTCCCCCCTCACTTTTTATAACTCTTACATTTCTAATTTTATTCAGTTCCTCATATAAAATATCTCTTCTTCGTTTATATTCGTCTCTTATATTATTAGGAAAGTCTTTATCATTCTCCATAACTTGCGCCACAGCTGCTTGTATAAGTGTAGAATTATACATATTTGTATATAAGCTCACTTTTACCATTTCATGAATTAATAGTTCGCTTGCTAATACATACCCCAAACGTAATCCAGGCATTGCATATGTTTTAGAAAATGATCTAATCGTAATAATTTTATCATACATTTTATAGATAGGAAATAATTTACGATCAAACTCAAACACCTGATATTCCTCGTCACAAACAATGTATAAGTCATATTTCTTAGCCAATGCAATCAATTTATTTAATTCCTTTTTCGAATAAATCCTACCTGTTGGATTATTCGGATGATTCACTACAATCGCCCTAGTTTTCTCTGTAATGAATTTTTCAATCAATTTACAATCAATATCAAAATCCTTGTCTGGATTCAATCCAACTCTACTAACTTTTCCTCCAACTAATTTAATGATTTCACCAAAGTGAGACCAAGCAGGCTCTAGAACAATCACCTCGTCATCTCTACTTAAAATTGTTTTAAAAGTAATATACAGTCCCATGGAACCGCCGGAAGTGATTAAAATCTCCTCTGGATTAATTTGCAGATTGCTTTTTTTACTATACATAGCACATATACTACTAATAAGTGAATCTTCTCCACGAAAACTAGAATAATGAGTTTTTCCATTTTGATATTGCTCAATAATTGCATCAATAAGCATCTTTGGAGGCGTATAATCTGTATCCCCTATCTCCAATCTAATTAGTTCTTCGTTCATTGTATTTGCTTTTTGTACAATTGCGCCTATTCCTGAAAACTGGCATTCTAATACGTCACTATTTAATTCATCCATGTTAATCATAATATCAATTTTTTCTCCTAAAAAATAAGATTACTTTTTAATCCCTCTGTTCTTGAAAGAGCACTCCTAAATGCCTGTTCATATTCATCTACTTCATAATTGCATATTACTTCACTACTTTTATCTACAAACTCTTCTAGTATCTCCTCCGCTTCAAAATAAGAATTAGCATCTGCTAATACAGAACCTACTATAATAAGTTCACGATTACAGATTAGATTAGGCGATATTTCTGCGTTTCCCGAAAAGAGAAAATTTCCCACTTCCATTACCACACCACCTTTTCTTGCAAAATGCAGCGCATATGCAAATACATCTGGTTTTCCAACAGCCTCGAATACCATATCGGCTTCAATACCATTCCAACTATTCTTACAATATTTCTTATAAAATTCCTCCGTCATTTCTTCATAGGAAAATACATCTTCTATTCCGTTTCGCAATGCTCTGTCCCTTCTGCTTTTTTCTGGGTCAATACCAATTACTTTTACTCCACATTTTCTTAATTTTGTTCCAATAAAAAAACCTAAGGTGCCTAACCCAAATATAACTGCTGTCAAGCTTCTGTTTTTTATATTTTCAACATACTTTAAGGTTCTTTTTACTGTTTTTACTGCAACAGAAACAGGTTCTAGCAAAGTGGCTAATCCTAATGGCCAAGACTTCGGTACTTTATACAAATAAAACTTTTCAGGAATAAATATTTGCTCCATATTTCCCCCATACACGATATTGCTTTTCGCATCTCTCATGTTTAATCCAAACACACTACGGTTTAAGCAATAATTCTCATTAAGTGGAAGACTATTACAATATGTACATTCGTTACAAATGATACCTGGAACTACAGTAACGAAATCGCCAACTTCTACATTACCATTTAAGCATTGAACCTTCGAGCCTGCTTCTATCTTATCTATAGAACCGTAGAACTCATGTCCCAAAATAACATTTCCGCAAAGATTCCCTTCCCCCTCAATAATATGTAAGTCTGTTCCGCAGATTCCACTAGCAATTACTGATAACACAATACCTTTTTCGTCTGGTAAATTATTATCAATATCTAAATTATCAAGTTTTTTTTCATCACTAAATATTACTGCTCGCATTATATAGCCTCCTTCTTTTGATACTACTTAATTATTAACTATCGGCACATATGTTTTATCAATTTCTTCAAAATTAATCTCCTCACATATGATACGATCCATATTTTCAATTAATTTTTTAGCCATCAGTTTTCTAAATTCACATTCTTTATACTCGGGAACATCAAAAGTTCCATTTTCAGCTATTACTGCCGCTGTACATCCCCCTGCACATGCACCCTCTATCATACAATCTTTGCAGCCCTCAATATTTCCAATTCCTCTCATTGCAACAGCAAAATACTCTTCATCTTTAAATAAATCATCAATAGTATCCAATTGTGTATATTTATGCAAATAACCTGTACATACATAAACTCCTTCATCAGAATCGACCGAAATCTGCTGTCCAAATCTACCACAGTAGTTCAATACCGTATCTTTTAAACGCTCAATTAGTTTAAACCACTTTCCCGTAACTCGTACCCCTTTCCTTAATCCATAACTCCTTACATCAATCAATGCATTGACTCTTTTCTCAATATCAATCACATCAAATTTACTTCTAAAAAGCAATGTATTAATCTCTAGATTTTTAAGACCTAGACTTAGGCACAAATCCACTATCTCCTTTAGATGAGCAACATTATTCTCTGTTAGTGTTGTAGCAATATTTAAGTTTTCTTCAGGCATCTTATTCTCTAATAATAGTCTAATTGCATTCGTTCCTTCATCAAAACTACCCTTTCCTGAAGCAAATGGTCTGAGATTATCGTGAATTTCTTTTTGTGCATCAATACTCACTTCAATATTCATATTTTGGTTTGCAAAAAATTCTGCCATTTCCTGATTCATAAGAACGCCATTTGTATTCATATGATATCTAACTTCCACATTTTCACTCTTATTATTGATATATTCGATGCACTGCCGAATGAGTTTATATTGAATTAAAGGTTCTCCTCCATGAAATCTCACATGTACTTTTTTGTTGTCTCCTTTTTGGATTATATTATAAAATGCGTCAATTGCTTTTTTGGCAGTTGACCAAGTCATGTTCTTTTTTTCAATGTGTCCACAAATTTCTTCCACATTATTTAAATAACAGTACTGGCATCGAAGGTTACAGTCACTAGTAACATTAAGTAATAACTTTGTAATACTATCTCCATTTAATATACTAATTTTATATTTCTCTTTTATGAGTTGTAAATTCAAGTATTCATCGTATTCACTGTCATAAACAAATTTATCTGCTAATAATTTTGCAAGTGTTTCTTTATCAGACTTCATATAACAATAATTATTTTCTCTTAATTTTATAAGAACATCAATTTCTTTATCCGACAATTCTCTAAGCCCACCAAACAGAGAATTGTATGCCCACGTTTTACTATTATTTTCTATAATAACCAGATGCTCGGATAAGCTATATCTTCCTGTTTCTATACTTTTTCTCATTTTTATACCTCTTTACCATGTTCTACTCAATATTTTTATAACCTCAGCATCATTTTCAAAATACATCTCTGCTATCCTTTCCTTGAAATTAGCCATACCATTTTCTTCATTTAGTAAATGTCGAATAGAATATATACCTGGATACCAATAGGCTCCATCTATATTTGACAATATATGCTTGTGTTTTTCATATAACTTTTTCCCAATAATAATAGGATAATTTTCTTTGTCTAAAAAGTTACAACTTCCTAGTCCTATCATAATCATACTGACAATTCCGTTTAAGTTTTCGATTTTCTTAATTATATTGTTAAGTGTATGTCCCGTTGCAACAACATCATCAATAAGTAACACTTTCTTCCCTTGAAAATCATAACTATTTATATCGTCTTCAATTTTAACTAAAGTTTTACTGTACCATACTCTTTTACATATAATATCTTTTACTTCCTTTTCTACAAAATACTCTTTCATTGGTGCAAATAATTCCTTGCCACCCATTCCAATATTTGCTATTAAATCAAAATTGTTGGAAATATTATCCTCCTTTAACTTATTCAGAAGCAAGGATGCTAACTCATCAATTGTTATTATTTTTACACTAATCCGCTTTTTATCTAGATACTCCATAAAACGAAATATCATTGACTGTTCACTTTTATCCAATTTAAGATATTTAGAATCATCAAGAATAAAAAAATCCGCCGAACATTTTTCTAAAACAATCATATCTATAGTACCTCTCATATTATAAATTGCCTTTATGTTATGCCTTTATGTTATGCCTTTATGTTATACACCAAATTATACTACTCTATCAAACAATAATTGAACAATCGTATCTTTATATTCGTCACACCTTTCTTGGACATTGCCCCAATAAGTATTCCAACCTTCTGGTATTATCATTTTTAACCCATACATTCCATATGCTTTTTGTAGATACTCGTAAGATCTTCTAATACATAAAACTATTGATATTTCATATTTTCTTTTTACAGCTCTCCTAGCATCGAACAAGTAATCCCCACTGCAACGTCCTATATTACATTTTTCAAATTGCCCTTTACAAATGGAACACTCTCTCATCATTTTGTGATTTAGTACAGCAGTTTCTAGATTTTCCTGCATAATATTAATCCAATCAACAAGAGTATTTTCTGATAAATCATCAATCGCAAATGTAGTATTCATCAAGGATTTTATTTTACTATTATTCATACTATTAATGTAATAATCCGTCCAAAACACCTTAGAGAAAACATCCCCACGAGTCACAGAATAAAACTTAAAGTTCTCAATAATACTTTCAAGAGACGACATATTATTGATGTCTTTATTAATAATATTCAGTATTTTTCTCTTGTCACCTTTAATATTTCTATATTTCTGAATATTCTTTTCGTACCATAAATCACCATCATAAATGACAATGGAATCTATCAGCTTTTTCAATTCACGCCATGCAGCTAATAAAATTTTATTATTTTCTGTTTTTTTCTGATAAGTGCATAATTTTTCTCCCCAAAGAGAATCTAAACCTGTGCTATTATTAATGCCCCATTTTTCAGCATCAATTATAGGTTCTATTGTTTCCAGTAATAAAAATATAAATTTCAATGGCACATAATGTAACTCAATTAATATATCATCTTCAACTCTTTTTTCCTTCCTGTACATATCCTGACTCTTCATAAAATAAATAATATCTATATCCCCTTCGTCGTCTGGATAATTTCTCGCAACAGAACCACCAACTACTACAGATTGGATATCGTCTGGATTACATATTAATTTTTTATAGTTTTCTCTAACCCACATAATCTTAAAATTTTCCATAAAAGCACCTCATTTCTCAAGTAAAATTATATTCTCACATATCATATATTAAAAATTTATTTATTCCCTCAATACTCATTCGACTGTCTAAAATTTTAACAGGTATTTTTTTTAAATGATTATAAATCTTCATTTCGTTTTTCCTTGCATTGCTTGCAATTCGAATATTTCCTATCCTTTCGGTCCAATAATTCATATTTTCACACCAATCACACAAATAATGTGGTAACAAATTTTCTCTGTCGTCTTCAAATACTTTCTTCCAAAAATATGAGATATTATTACCCTCTCTTATTTTACCAATATAAATAATATTATCAACATTTACTGTCTCCATAAAACAAGTATGAATTTTGCTATTCCAGCAATCAATTTTTTCTATACTATATCCATTCTTAGCTGACAAGCCTTCGATATCAACCTCTAATGCACCGTTTAATTGTAGATAATGCCTATCTGCTTGAACTATCCCTTTATCATTTATGCCCAATACTTCTAAAGAACTTGACCTGATTTTTACATCAGGTCTCCAACCAACAGTAGACAATTTACCCTCACATAAAAACAGTGGTAACTGATCATTTCCGATGAATTCTGCATTCAAATTAATAACAGCATTCAGCACCCATGTTGTTTTTCCTGCATTTTTTTCTCCTAGAACCAAAACTACTTTTTCTCTAATTCTAAAAGCACTTGCATGCACCCAAAGTATTCCTGAATATAATGCAATCTTTGTAATACACTCTCTCAAAAAAGCGTTATGTTCTGTTAAATCATGTGGGCAAGAATAATAATTGACAATTATTTTTTCTTCAAAGTCCCAAAAATGATTCTCATCTCCTTCTGGAACTTTTTTTGCATAAATTGTCCATGCATCTTTTACTTCTATATTAAAATCTATATAGCAAATATCTAGACAATTTTTCCAAAATTCATAAACTTTCTCAACAATATTATCTTCAATGCAGAAAATAATGTCAAATTCAATAAAGTGTATTAATAAATTCATTGATAATTCCACCTCCTTTTAAAAACCATATTTTAAACATCAATTGGTTTCAATTACCATACAATGCCCAAATTAGTTTACAATTACACTAGAAAAGAGGGAACCGATGCTCCTTAATCCTATTCGGCTACCTTATACAAAAACCATAGCAAACTCATTGCATTACTTTATACGTTAATATTCTAACCTAGTATATCTAGAGATATTTGCTTTTTGTTTTTAGCATTTCATAGCTAGAACTGAGCAGAGTTTTTTCAAACGAAATAGTCAATATCCTGCCATTTTTTCACAAAAAAATATAATGCCATACAAAAAAACACTGTCAATTTAAAACAACTTTTTGGCATTCAATCATCTTTTCATCTTGAGCAAACCGTATTAATTGTTGTTTCAGTATAAATCTAACCCAAATAAAAACAACAGAAAGCACATTTCTATTCAACTCATTATTTGTATAAATGTATATTATCAACAATTATTAGAAAATTTCTCACATATTTCCTTAAGTATAATGTGCGGAGATTTACCTTCCTTAAACAGGCAGGAATTAACTAGTACATAATCAAATCCAAGATTAAATATTTGTTCAACATCTTGAATTCCCCCAATGCCACCATCAAGCATAACAGGGCATTTCTTAAACTTAATAATCTGCTTAAAAATATCTCTAAATTCATCACTGATACCTTTCCCAGATGAAATAGCTGAACCCTGTATTCTAATAAGTTCAATTCCCATTTGGCTTAATTCCTTAAATATAGCAAATTCCGGTCTAATCAATGGCCAAATATTATAGCCCTCTTGTCGTAATAATTTTGTTGCTTCTAAAACCTGCGCATTTTGCACCCACTTATTTTCTTCATCCAACACCTCTAGTTTGATATTCCTTACTCCCCCCAACCTTGTCACCTTTTGAACTCGTTCAATTGCTTCTTCTGTCGTATGTGCAAGATTTATATTCCAAACAGGCTCACACTCTGTAAGTTCTATTACTTCAGATACCTTATTCCATGTAGCATCTCCGTAACCAATTGGTAAATCTTTCCAACTATTTACGGTATCAATAGCATGAGTATTGATTGGTATTTTTTTTATTTGTGATACCTCTATCATTCTTGCTGCTTCCTCAATAGACACATTAAAACTTTTTTCTGTTCCGAAACAATGATAAACTTTATTATTAAAAATGTTCATAACCTAATGAACTCCTTCCTAATTTAACATTTTTTAATCATTTTTATTATAATCATTACTGCGTTTTCTTTATCTTCTTCCAATCATAACTATCTCCTCACACTCCTTCAACTCCACCTTTAGACCATCTTCTAAAAATACTTTCATCAACTTAATTATTCCTTTCGTAAAACTTTTTGCTAAAAGAATAATCCCTAAATATATTTCTTATATTTATATACTATGTTTTCGCACACAAAAAAAGGTGCTAAAGCACCTCTATAATATAACAATAATTCACTATTATTTCTGTTCAACTAAAACGTTACAAATACCAAAAACTATTATCCGTTTATTTAAATATCCTATTATTATCTTTCTGTTTCTGAATCATTGTTTTCTTCTTTCACATAACAATAAAAAATAGGCATTTGCCAAACGCCAAAATGAAATATCTCCTCAAGATTTATGGTACAATAGAGCTGCCAAGAAACTATCAACCATCCACCTAAGAGGAGATATACTCATATGATAACACATAAGCAGCTCACTTTGGCAGAAATTTTTGATGATTGTCAAAATAAATTCGACAATGACAAATATCAGTTCTTTCAACTCTTGGACGAAACTATAAATCTTGATGAAATTGTTCCTGTTTCTTTTGTTACTCACTTTCACGCCAGAACCGGGAGCCCTCGTAAACATCAGCTTTATCCGATGCTCAAGGCACTCCTCATCCAGCGTATCTTCTCAATCCCGACGGACACTCTCCTGATTATCTTTTTAAAATATTCTCAGGAACTGCGTGACTTTTGTGGATTTGATATAGTCCTGG